>JAESGI010000257.1_pt1 | contig 27699 bp, 22 predicted proteins | sample 9269671 | NCBI WGS metagenome assembly JAESGI01 (sample SAMN14515641, study PRJNA621666) | algae metagenome | isolation source: Nostoc indistinguendum CM1-VF10 and co-occurring heterotrophs from gravelly... | place: USA: Clark Mountains, San Bernardino, California | collected 1998-06-05 | reverse complement strand
CAACGCTTAAATTTCCTCCCTTGCCCTCACTAAAGGTAGCAGCACTCACCTGTGCCCCATCTTGCACAAGTAAGGAATTAGTTTTAATCGTCAAATCCCCTGCATCCCCTGTTGAGTTTCGCTGTGCAGAAGCACTCAAGGCACTGCGAACCTGACCATCTGCTGATTGACCAATTAGTTGAATATCTTGGGCATCAACGCTCAAATTTCCTCCCTTGCCCTCACTAAAGGTAGCAGCACTCACCTGTGCCCCATCTTGCACAAGTAAGGAATTAGTTTTAATCGTCAAATCCCCTGCATCCCCTGTTGAGTTTCGCTGTGCGGAAGCAGCCAAGGTACTGTCATACTGACCATCTGCTGATTGACCAATTAGTTGAATATCTTGGGCATCAACGCTTAAATTTCCTCCCTTGCCCTCACTAAAGGTACCAGCACTCACCTGTGCCCCATCTTGCACAAGTAAGGAATTAGTTTTAATCGTCAAATCCCCTGCATCCCCTGTTGAGTTTCGCTGTGCGGAAGCAGCCAAGGTACTGTCATACTGACCATCTGCTGATCCACCAATGAGTTGAATATCTTGGGCATCAACGCTTAAATTTCCTCCCTTGCCCTTACTAAAGGTACTAGTAATCACCTGTGCCCCATCTTGCACGAGCAAGGAATTAGTTTTAATGGTCAAATCTCCTGCATCCCCTGTTGAGTTTGGATTTGCGGAAGCACCCAAGCCACTGGGAAACTGACCATCTGCTGATTTACCAATGAGTTGAATATCTTGGGCATCAACGCTTAAATTTCCTCCCTTGCCCTCACTAAAGGTACCAGCACTCACCTGTGCCCCATCTTGCACGAGCAAGGAATTAGTTTTAATGGTCAAATCTCCTGCATCCCCTGTTGAGTTTGGATTTGCGGAAGCACTCAAGCCACTGGGAAACTGACCATCTGCTGATTTACCAATTAGTTGAATATCTTGGGCATCAACGCTCAAATTTCCTCCCTTGCCCTCACTAAAGGTACCAGCACTCACCTGTGCCCCATCTTGCACAAGTAAGGAATTAGTTTTAATCGTCAAATCCCCTGCATCCCCTGTTGAGTTTGGCTGTGCGGAAGCAGCTAAGACACTGCCATACTGACCATCTGCTGATTGACCAATTAGTTGAATATCTTGGGCATCAACGCTTAAATTTCCTCCCTTGCCCTCATTAAAGGTACCAGCACTCACCTGTGCCCCATCTTGCACAAGTAAGGAATTAGTTTTAATCGTCAAATCCCCTGCATCCCCTGTTGAGTTTGGCTGTGCGGAAGCAGCCAAGCCACTGCGAACCTGACCATCTGCTGATGATCCACCAATTAGTTGAATATTTTGGGCATCAACGCTTAAATTTCCTCCCTCGCCCTTACTAAAGGTACTAGTAATCACCTGTGCCCCATCTTGCACGAGCAAGGAATTAGTTTTAATGGTCAAATCTCCTGCATCCCCTGTTGAGTTTGGCTGTGCAGAAGCACTTAAGGTACTGCCATACTCACCATCTGCTGATTCGCCAATTAGTTGAATATTTTGGGCATCAACGCTTAAATTTCCTCCCTTGCCCTCACTAAAGGTAGCAGTACTCACCCGTGCGCCACCCTCAACTCGCAAAGTACTAGTACTGATATTAATGTCCCCCCCCTGCCCGTTTGCTTCTTCTAGCACCTGATTAGCAATGTTGCTCCCATCAAGATTAATTTGTCCAGTAGCATTAACCTCTATATTTCCCGCCTTACTATTATCAGAACCCAGCCCAGTATTTATCCCTGCCAACAGGGAACTCCCTCTTGTCATTTCTAAATTCTGAGCATTAACTGCGATACTTCCACCATTACCAGCTTTTACATCTACATAAGCGCCATTGCTTAGTGTTATATCACTTCTTTCTACAGAATCAGGAAAACTCAAGCTCAGATTATTACCATCTTCATTCAACTCAACTATTCCCACATCAGCCAACCCGCCTAACTCGACTCGTCCACCAAAAGCATACAATCCTCCACCATCCATATTAATATCACCGCCTACTAACAGCAAACTCTTACCATCTGCTACACGTAAACCTGTTGCTGTAAATTCAGAAGATGGATTTAAACCGGAGGGAGCAATTGAGTTATTTTGAATAGATGCGGTTTCAATTTGATTAAATAGCAAAGCCGAAGGATTGACCGTTAGCAGCGATGAAGAACTCTCTGGATTTATGGCACTGAAAATACCTTGATTGCCAAACTGTATCGCCGAGGCTGTACTTCCTACAAAAGAACCACCAATATTTAATTGAGCATTCTGACCAAAGATAATCCCATTGGGATTAAGCAAAAATAGGTTAGCTGTGCCGTTGGCTTTAATCAAACCATCGATATTAGAACGTGACCTTCCCGTTACCCGACTGATAATATTTTGAATATCAACAGCATTATTGAAGTAAGCAGTATCACCAGTGGGGACAGAAAACTCGCTAAAACTGTGAAACAGATTGCTTCCGGCTTGAGTTCCCCCAGTGATATTGAAGTTGTTGCCCTCTTTTATGACACTGGAATTATTAGGCAAAGTGCTATCTGGGGTAATTTCAGCAAAAACGCGCTCTTGCAAACAAGTAATTAACACGCCTCCTATCACTAACCAACTACACCAATGCCGCCAGTTTTGAGTTTTCTCTGACATAACACTCCCCAAAAAATCAGTCACTCAATCGTGTAACTAGTCTTATTTATCTAAATTGTAATGCTGTACGATTGGCTCTTTAGCAAGGTCTTGCAAACCAATAGCATTTAATAAATCAACCCAATCTTTATTGATAGTTGCATTCTGCGGATTGGCGTGACGTAATTGGCCTAAATTACTGATGGCATCATACCATATATTATTAGCACTATAAGCAATGTACTCTCTTGGTTTTGCTGATTTTAACTGACTATCAAGAGCCTGAGTCAGCACTTGCCTTTGCACAAACCCATCTACATAAAAATTGTCAGATGTTTCCTGAGGATCACCACAATAAATATGAAAATACCAATGATATTTTTGCTCTGCTTTTAAAGCATATTGTGATTGTGATGGCAGAGTAATACTAATAATTCCTGGTTTTCCTAACAGAGCTAGAGGCGTTCGGTAGACATTCTGCACATCTTTATCATTCTGTGATAGATGTAATACGAACTCTGCGGAACGTGCGGTTTCAGGTAATTCAGGAACATAAAACCAAAAAGTTGGATTTCCTACAACTGTTGATGTCAAGACTGATTTAGCTTCATCACCAGGAACTAATGCAGTAAGACGTGTAAGAGAAGTAGGGCAATCAGGATTACGCCCAGCCCCGGCTCTGCGGCGGCCTGTAGGTGCGCCGCTTCTTGGTAATGCTGGTTGCTGTGAGGATTGCAACTGGGAATTGCTAACAGTTTTTTTTATAAAATTAGAAAGTTGTGCCTGCACTGGTTGCAAGTAACTTACCATACTTACAAATAATATAGGAACTACACAAGCACGTTGGATTGATTGGATAAATAACTTTTTTTTCATCATAATTAGAAATCTGATTGCCTTTTTTTACCAAGATGGGAACGTCTAAACCAAAAAACTATGACCACTTGGGTAACTAACAATGCTAATGCTGACGGGATAAGTGGCACCCATCCAGATAGCATAAAAATACTGAAACATAATCCAAAAAGTATAAAAACTATTACTGTAACTGCCAATCCAAGATGTAGTGGTTTTGAAAAATACCAAGCAACAATACCCCCTAGCAATGACCATCCCCATATCCAAAAAGCTTCCATCCATCCAGACCACCACCACAACAAAGGTCTACTATCTAAAACTGCACTTAAAATTTGACTTAGCATTTGTGCCTGTACGAACACTCCTGGTACTTGCTTTTGAAGAGGTTTTGCATTAGAACTGAATGGTGTTTTCCAATAATCGTTAGTATTGGTAGGAGCAGAAAGACCAATAAGAACAACTCGGTCTTTCAGCAATTGTATTGATTCTAACGGTATTTTTTCATCTAACACATCTCTCAAACTAACTTGCTCGGCAATTTTTTCAACAGAGGGGAGAGAACGATAATTTAACAATATTTGATAACCAGATGGATCAATTTTCTGATAACCGCTATTGTGTTCGTTTAATTTCTTAAACACAACACTACCAATCTGTAAGTAACCTTCTTTTGTAACACTTGATGTTTTGCCTTCCTTGTCTAAATAATCAAGTGCTAGTTGTAAATTAAAAGAATATTCTGCGGTACATAAAGATGTTGGAGGAGGAGTCAAATATAAAAGCTGACGACGAGCAATAACTTCATCATCTGCAACAAAATCACTAAAACTTAACCGTTCCTTTGGAACTCCATTAGGCGACGGAATCCCATCAGTATCACCATCATCATCAATTGTAGCAACTTTACACACAAAAAATAGACGTTTATCCTGCCCAAAATGAGTAGCTAAATTTGGATATTTGGGATCTACAGTTCCATCACGGTAAATATCTAAACCGATAGTTCGCGGTTGGTACTTATTTAATTTATCTAATAATTGAGCAAGGGCTTGGTCAGATAACGACCATCGCATTTGCATCCCTTTATTGATTTGGTACTGAATATCTGCTTCATCAATAGTAATAATCAAAATCCGTTCATCAGGTTTTTCAGTCACAAGCTGCGATCGCAGTTGCATAAAATGGTCAAACGCTTGTAATTCCGATGTTTGCAGATAACCCCAAAACCGCACCCCCATAACCAAACTTGTTACCAAAAAGCTTGCCAGCAATATGGTCAAAACACTCTTGGTAGTGATCATCTTTCGGTGTAACTGCCAAGTCATTGGCGCTTCCAAAGGATTTTGACAAATTACTGGTAACCAAGTTGCACAAGGATATTCATCTTCTATTCCTTCAAGCCTTTTTCTCGCCTCGCGCAGGGCAGAATATAAAGGTCGTCCGCTAGAAAATTCTGTTAAAAAATGTTTTAAAAATTCCTGCGCTACTAAGTCTGGGACTGGTTCGCGCATGACAATGACTTGGGGAATGTGTAAATCCTCTAATGCTTCTGCTAACCCTAAGCCATCACAGGAATTGAAAATTGCCAAACGCAATCCACTCTCAATTGCTTTTGTGAGTCCATGTTTTAATCTATCTAGAGTAATTGTCGTAGTTTGATTAATTTGCAGAACTCCTTTTTCTTGACTATAACTATGTCCGGCAAAAAATAAAATATTCCAACCTTGATCCCAAATTTCATTACTTAATTCTTTTCGTTGTGGTTCCAGGAGAAACTTGATTTTAGCTTGGTTTGATAATTTTTCTAAAAACCGTTTATCCTGACTAATATCAATCCCTTTACTATTTCCAAAAATCGCTAATATTCTAACTTTTTTTTCTTTAATATATATTTTATTTTGTTGTTTTGGCTCTAAGGAACTTAGCGCTACTTCGGCATTTGGATAATCTTCAAAGAAATTCCACAAATGCCAAGGAAGCCGCCGCAATAATTTATCACTAGTTGCAATCATAAAACGAATCTCTTCATTTGGATTTAATTGCGTGCGTAACTTTTGTTCTATTTTGCGAAACTGCTCCGAGTTAAGCCAAATATTAATTCTAGATGATAATTCCTCACATAAATCGTTAAATTCAACTTCTGAAAAATTTGTAACATCAGTCTCTTCAATTTCCAGGCGTACAGACCAACCATGATAACGATAGAGAGCCGAGTATAATATTTGCCAATTTCGATAAAGTTGGGGAATTTCTGGTGCTGCTGGTAAACTACCACGAAATTCCATCGCCCGATGATCCTTTGTCAACCCAAGTTGAACTGTGACATCGGGGAAGCCTTTGTAGAGGTCTCCCTTACCCAAATTTAAAACAACTAACTTACTCATTGCACTCCGACAAAAAAATGTCAGATGACAAAAGCCTCTTTGATTGTGAAATTACCATTAGACACTTGTATATTAAAGCCTTCTCCAGAATACCCTCTAAATCGTTTTAATTGAATAAAATTATCATTACTTCGTGATACAACTTCTTGCATATTCTCTCCTAATTCTGATAGTAAATTCATTCTTAGGTTAGATTGCAAATAAGTTTGTCCGTTTACTGGATGTAATTGTACTAGTATTTCTACTTTATCTTCAGAATAAGGTGCAATCGCTATTAGCAGCACTACAGATTGATTTCCAACTTGTAATCCCAAATCTATTATTTTTGCTCGTGCTACATTACCTTCATGCTTTGATGAAATACTTCTTAAGGCAAACTTTTTATCATTTATACCGCTGAAAACTTCTTCTAGAGGCATCCAACTATTTTCAAACAGATTCTCAAACCATTTGTTTAAATTTACCCGTATTTGGCTAGGACTGAGTGCAGGGTGAGCAATAGCGTCAGGAATACAGTCGAAGAGAAAATTAAGGGGTTTAAGGCTTGCTAGTGGTATTTGCTCCCAATCATCAGGAATATTAACTCTTCTAACAAATCCCAACAACTGCACTTCATTTAACTGCTCGCTAAACTGGACAGCCACATAACCAATTCTATTTTCCATCACTTCAGGTGGTAGGAAAATGACTGTTTCACCAGGTTGAACTGGACGACATTCTAACTTACCAATGTTGGGAAGAACTAGATCGGCAACATCAAATAAAGCTCGTTTGAGAGGATGCCAACTATCACCTTCTTCTAGAGCAGTATCAATCCATAACCATTTCAGATAACTGTAAACAGCATAAACTGCTAGTGTATTCAAATATATTTGTTTCCCTTTTTGAGGCGTGGTTTGTTCAACAGCAAACTGGTGGGCAATGGCGTGAGCTTCTTGTCCAAGTGCAATTTTTAAGCAAGGTGTTTCTGTGCTACTCATGGCTGTTAATTAGATTGATATCCGAGTTGAATGGCAACTTCTTGCAGGAGCGGTATTGCTTTTAATTTCCAGTGGGATACTAAAGTTTGGTAATTGATTTGACACTCACGCGCAATATCAGCAAGTGTATCTGGTGGGTTCTTAAAGATGAACAGCAACCTCTGGCTGAGTATTTGACAGTTACATTCGGGGTGTTTACGAGGATAGCAATTCCGTAGCTGCTTGTCTGGGTCTTGCTCAATGTAATCCGCTAGGCTTGCCACTAAGTACTGTTGTGAGTTCTGTTGCAACTGTTCTAAATAAATTTCTAGCCCACTTAGAACATACGGGTTAGATGGTGTCCCTAATAACCTTCCTCCTTCTGATACTCGTTCTAGCCAACTTGTTATCTCTGCATCTGCATCCGAAATATTTTCATCTAAGGAAAGCTGAAGCCTCCTTGTTTGAGGGGCAGATGAGGAATTTAAATCTTTAATACGCCAGGAAAGGTAGCCTTTGAGCCATTTTACTAAGTCAGTTCGTACTGAAGATGTACGTGGCTGAAAGTTTCTGATATTGTGGCTTAACCACTCCAAACTTTGGTTTAAGGCATCTAAAAAGTGGTCAGGGCAGTCCATGCTTGAGTATTTTCTAAATTCCGGTAGTCCCTGAATTAAAATCAGAAGCCGACTCATAGCTTTTCGCCATTCCCGACTACCGTCTGAGTGTTGACAAACTGCTGCTATCAATTGGCATAGGCGCTCATCCTGATCATCCATAAAAGCTTTTACCAAAGAATAATACAGTAGACACAACACAGCAGCACAGTTATAAGCACTGCTTTATTTGACCTTACTCTTATATCAGGCAAGAATCAAAAAAATATGAAAACTTTAGAATTTTGCTTACTAATCCTTGAGATCCAGTCTAGGAGCAGATAAAAGAAATTATTTAAAGCAAGTTGGTTGGGGTGCAATACTTCTCGGGTTTTGCATTTTTAATCCGGAATCGGGTTTTGGGAAAAGGTTACTGGGGTTGGTTTAAAGGTTTTTTCTTTCCCTTTCACCCTTCCCCTTTACCCGAGAAGTATTGGGTCGGGGTGTTGTATTTTTCATAGTTATCCAAATTTTCACTGATATAGGATTAGAGGCTTGACTTGGAAAAAGATTTTGAAAACTTTTTAGCAATTTAGCTTCCGAATAGTTTTATTGGAAAACTCAATATTACAGACCTCAATTTATTAAAACCATGATAAAGACAGTTTTCTACAACACACCCAAGTTTTATCTTACGGCGATCGCATTACTCTATTAGCCATATCGAGTGCAGTTAATCAATATTCATTTAGGCTTACTTGAGGCTACCGATAGTAAAAAGCTGGCGTTGCAGAATAGAAATATGAATTAGTGCGATCGCTATGGAATGTCCAAGATGTGCATCAACTCATATTCGCAAAAATGGTAAACAGAGAGGTAAACAAAATTACATCTGTGCCAAATGTGGTCGTCAGTTTATTGATTCTTATGAAGCGAAAGGTTATTCAGAAGAAATCAAGCGCGAATGTTTAGAAATGTATGTTAATGGTTCTGGTTTTCGAGCAATAGAACGGGTCAAAAAAGTACATCATACGACAGTCATTAATTGGGTAAAAGAGATTGGTAATAGGTTGCCTGATATACCGGAAAAGGATGAAATACCAGAAATCACTCAAATTGATGAGTTGGAAACATTTATCGGTAAAAAAAAACAAAATTTGGTTATGGACAGCAGTGAATAAGCACATTTCCGGAGTTATAGCCTGGGTTTTAGGAGACCGCAGTTCCGACACTTTTGAGCTTTTATGGCAGACTATAAGCTGTTGGCACTCTTATTTTTATGTCACAGATGGCTACCCGGTTTATCCTTGTTTTATTAGCAACGAAGACCATATTGTTAGTAAAACCTACATGACCAGGGTTGAAGGAGAAAACAGTCGTTTTCGACATTATCTTGCTCGATTACATCGGAAAACTTTTTGTTACTCTAAGTCCGAAGAAATGCTTAAATTCTCTATTCGACTGGTAATACATTACCTGAAGTATGGTTCAGTGCCACTCAAGATGTGCAGCACTCGTCTGATTGCAGCGATCGCCTGATTCATATTTTGATTCAGCAACGCCATAAAACTTAACTTCTAAAAGCCTGTTACTCCATATTGAAACAGACTTGAGATTACTCCCAACCAACTCAAATCAAAGAATGCTTTATGGTGAAAGATACAATAGTCAAAAAATCCTCTCTTACAAAACCTCCGGTTCACCAATTGACCATTTTGACAATCGCTACAATTTTTTTAGTTGGCGGAGTTACAACCTATATGTTCTGGCGGTTTCAGTCATCTCAAGCTGGTGTTACTCAAACAGTAAAAGTCAACAATATACCCGAAGTCAAGACAGTAACGGCTTTGGGGCGTTTAGATCCTGGCGGTGAGGTCATTCAAATTTCTGCTCCTACTTCATCCGAAGGTAGCCGAGTTGAACAATTACTTGTCAAAGAAGGTGATTCAGTAAAAGCAGGCCAAGTGATTGCCATTTTGGATAGCCGCGCTCGCCTTCAAGGTGCTTTAGCAAAAGCCCAACAGCAGGTACGAATAGCGCAAGCCGAACTTGCTAGCATTAAAGCAGGGGCAAAAGTTGGAGAAATTGAGGCACAGCGTGCACAAATCGCTCGTCTGGAAATCGAGCGCCACAATAACATAGAAGCCCAAGCTGCTACGGTGGCTCGGCTGGAAGCTGAATTCAGGAATGCTCAGGTCGAAAACCAGCGCTATCAGATGCTCAATCAGGAAGGAGCTATCTCTGCATCACTTAAGGATAGCAAACGTCTTAATTTTGAAACTGCTCAAGAGCAATTACAGGAAGCCAGAGCAGATTTAAAGCGCATCCAATCAGGACAAAAACAACAACTCAATGAAGCCAAAGCCACGCTGAAACAAATTGCTGAAGTACGTCCAGTAGATGTCGAGGTTGCAGCCGCAAAAGTCAGTAGTGCTAAGGTTGCAGTTCAAAAAGCCCAGACAGATTTAGAACAGGCTTACGTAAAAGCGCTACAGACAGGAAGAGTGCTTAAGATTCACACTTATCCAAGTGAACGGGTCTCTGATAAAGGAATTATAGAGTTCGGCAAAACAGGACAGATGTATGCGGTTGCTGAGGTTTACCAAAGTGATATCAGCAAAGTTCATACAGGTCAACGAGCAAAAGCGATCAGTGATTCTCTACCAGAACAACTGCAAGGGACGGTGGAGCGGATTGGCTTAAGCGTAGTTCGGCAAAACGTGATTCATGCCGACCCATCTGCTAACACTGATGCTCGGGTGATTGAGGTTTGGGTGCGTCTCGATCTTGCATCAAGTAAGAAAGTAGCACAGCTAACAAATCTTCAAGTGACAGTGGTGATTGAAATATGAAAGGTTTAATCCAACAATTACAGCAGCGAACGCCTCTAGGATGGTTACAACTGAGTCATGAAAAAAGCCGTCTGTTGGTGGCACTGTCCGGCATTGCTTTTGCAGATATACTGATGTTCATGCAACTCGGTTTTATGAATGCGCTGTTTGATACCAGCGTTTTGCTCCATCGCAAATTAAAGGCTGACGCTGTACTAATCAGTCCCCAAGCCCGCGACTTAGCAAATATAGGAACTATTCCCCGGCGGCGGCTCTATCAAGCAATGGATGTGCCTGGAGTGAAATCAACCCAGCCTTTGTATATCAATTTCATAGATTGGAAGAATCCCCAAACCCAGCGCAAGACATCTATGCTGGTAGTAGGTATGAATCCAGAGCGTATTACTGTTGATTTGCCAGAGGTTAATCAGAATTTAAAAAGTATCAAGTTGTCAGATACGGTTTTATTTGACCGAACATCTAGAGGAGACTACAAAGAGATTATTGCCAAAATTGAACAGGGTAAAACTGTCAGGACTGAAATTGAGCGACGTACTGTTACTATTAGTGGACTGTTTCAAGTTGGCGCTTCCTTCTCTACCGATGGCACTTTGATTACCAGCGATCAGAACTTTTTGCGGTTCTTTCCTCAACGGCAGGCTGGGGCGGTTAGTTTGGGATTGATTCAGTTCAAACCAGGTGATGATCCAGTACAAGTTACAGCTGCATTAAAAGCTTACTTGCCTGAAGATGTTCAAGTGCTAACACTTAAAGAATTTATTGACTCTGCAAAGGATTACGAAGCCAAAAATAGACCGATTGGTTTTATCTTTGGACTTGGTACTGTAGTCGGGTTTGTAGTTGGTATTGTGATTGTTTATCAGGTTCTCTCCACTGATGTAAATGCCCACATCAAGGAATATGCAACATTTAAAGCAATGGGTTATCGTACTTTTTACTTGTTGGGAGTTGTATTTGAAGAGGCGTTGATTTTGGCAGTATTGGGATTTATACCTGGTGCGTCAATTGCCATAGGACTTTATCATTTGGTTCGTAATGCCACTAACTTGCCATTATCTATGCCGTTGTTAAGAGGAGTATTTGTGCTGTTACTGACATTAGTCATGTGTACTATTTCAGGAGCGATCGCCACCCGTAAACTTCAATCTGCTGACCCTGCTGACATGTTTTAGGTATACACCATGTTTCACAAGCCAGTCATTTCCATCCACAATCTCGATCACTTCTTTGGTCAAGGTCAACTCCGCAAACAAGTCTTATTCGACATCAATTTAGAAATTCATGCGGGGGAAATTGTGATTATGACCGGGCCTTCCGGTTCTGGTAAAACTACATTGCTCACCTTAGCTGGTGGATTACGCTCTGCTCAGTCAGGAAGCCTACAGGTTTTAGGAAAAGAATTGTGTCATGCCAGTCCAGCAGAATTGGTACAAGTGCGACGCAACAACGGCTATATTTTCCAGGCTCACAATCTGCATGGTAGTCTAACTGCACTCCAGAACGTCAAAATGGGCTTAGAATTGCACAAAAATATTTCTTCAAAACGAATGCAACGGCGAGCAGCACAAATGCTGGAGCAGGTGGGATTAGAGCATTGGATAAATTACTATTCTGATGATCTTTCAGGTGGGCAAAAGCAGCGAGTAGCGATCGCCCGTGCTTTGGTAAGCCATCCTAAAATTGTTCTGGCTGACGAACCAACTGCTGCCCTCGATAGTAAATCTGGTCGAGATGTCGTTAACCTAATGCAGCAGTTAGCAAAGGAACAAAGCTGTACCATCCTCATTGTTACCCATGACAACCGAATTTTGGATGTTGCAGATCGCATTGTCCAAATGGAAGACGGCAAACTAGTAAATAACTCAACGCAGATGTCAAATATTGAAATGTCTCATCGTTGAAGATCATTCACAAAAAAGTAACTTTAAATAACTTCTAAAATCATGATTGCAGAACTTGATGATTTCCATGCCCTAACTACGCTTTATCAAGATATTCTCAAAGCGACTATCCCTTTCATTTTTTTCACTACTAAAGTAGCTCAGGTCGAAACTCGCAAAGGTATTGATCTAGAAGTGAATGATTCTCAATCTCAGCCATGTACTTCAAGGAAATTATTGGCATTAATTGCTACCAAACTTGAAAAACAGACTCTCCTGAAACAGAATTTTGAGGCTTACGCTCAACAAGTGCTAGAACCATTACCTATTAATACTGCTAACACGACAACTCAGCAGCCAAATTATCAGTCTGTTCTCTTGCTCAAAGAAGTCTTTGACTTTATTGAAGCAAATTATAATCAACCAATTACCCTTGACGATGTAGCACAGGTAGTTGGTTACTCTCCAGCTTATCTAACTCACTTGGTACGACTACAAACTGGTAAAAGTCTTTATCGATGGATTACTCATCGACGGATGGCAGAAGCATACCTTTTGCTATTAGAAACAGACCAAAACTTAAATCAAATCTCTCTGAGCTTGGGTTATCAAAATACAACTAGCTTCTGTCGTCAATTTCGTCAGGTAAATGGCAAAACTCCTCATGTTTGGAGAACGATATACCGCCATTATCTTAGTCCAAAAGCAATTAATGCTAAACAATTAATATCTCAATCAAAAGAATGGTTATTGCATTATAAATTTCAGGCGATCTAAGCAAAGGAGGTTTATAGACATAACCTATATTTTATTAAATTGCAAGGGCTACAATATTTACTTTGAGCCATTTTTTGCTTTAAAAGCATAAATATGAACTTACCCTTTTTAATTTAAAAAAATAAAAAACCTACTATTTTTAATTAATCCATCATGTTTACTCACATCTTGCACCAACCGTAGTTATCCGTACAAGTCAAAGAAACTAGTAGCAAACTATAACAACAGGTGAATATAACCAATTCAGTAATTTTAAGTTTTAAATATGACTTAAATATTGTTATTAATACGTAGGCAGACAGATGATGGAATGCAGAGACTTTTTGACCTCAGATAGAGAGATGATTGCATCTTTTTCTCAAAACATGAGAGAAAAGGTGTGAAATATCAAAATGTTTTAAAGCAATAAAAATGCTTGCTCACGCCCAAGAATTAGTTTACAGCCTCAAAGAATTGATGCCGACGCAGTACCAAAAAGATAACCTAGAGGCTATGCTGGCATTGTTTTTAGACGCGCAAGGACACCCGTTACCTGAACATAGTCAGATAAAATCTCCAAGTGCAATCAGCCGATTTTTAAATATTAATCCTTGGTCAACAAGGGAAATGATTCGGATAATTCGCCAGCACGTATTACAAACAGTTGTCAAATCATTATTGTCATCTGGCAGAGGGCGTAGACCATTTTTACAAGTAATAGTTTTACGACATTTGCACAAACAAGGTCAACAGGTTCGTTTGTGTGGTTTAAAGTTTCCCGTTACAGTATCTTGGTATTACTTATAGCGCGATAATGGCAAACTAGAAAAACGCTTTGTCTTGTCTACCCGTCCCATTAAAGCCTCTACTCTGCGGTGGTGGGGTAAGCGTCGTTGGCAGATTGAAGGTTGGTTCAAGACTGTAAAGCATCGTTTTGGTTTACACCGTTTTGGACAAGGAACTTTGCTTGGAATGTATCGCTGGCTTATTCTTTCTCTGACTGCCTACCTCATTGCTCATTGGACTTATCTACATCTTCAGTCCGCATCACCACCTGATTGGGGTCAGGCTGCACAAACAGCAAGAGAATCTATTTTTCCTCACATAGTTGTGTATCTTATTTTACTTGATATTGAACGCCTTGCTCACCTTGCACGTAGTTCTGGTTTTGACATTCATATTTGCAGGTGCAAGATGTGAGTTTAGTAAAATCAAAATAATTGTTCAATTAATCAAAAAAATGATGATTGCAACTATCCTTCAAGACACTATAAACTTAAATTGTGAAAAGAAAACACTCAAATTTCTTCTGGAACAACACACTTAAGACGTAAACAGTTGTTGCATAATTTTTAATGCTTTGCTTTTTAATTGCAAGCATTCGGCATCACAAAACGGAAACTACGTTCTTATTAAAATACATCAATCCGCAACCAATCTAATCAATTGAAAACTCAAGAGATCATGCAAAAAAACAAACATTTTGACACTATCATTCTCGGAGCAGGAATTGCCGGAACAACCTTAGCTAGTATTTTAGCTAAAAATGGTTTTAGCGTATTACTACTCGAAAAAGGTACTCATCCTCGGTTTGCAATTGGTGAAGCCATGTTGCCTGAAAGTGCATTGTGGATGTGGATTGTTGCAGAACGTTTTGGTATACCAGAACTTAAGAATTTAACTCAAGTTGAAACAATTCAGCAATACGTATCATCCGGTTGTGGCGTAAAACGTTTACTTGGGTTTGTTTACCATAAAGAAGGCGAGAAACAAAATCCAGATGAAGCACATCAACTGATTTCGCCATCTTCTTCTTTGATATCTGAAAGCCACCTCTTCCGCCCAGATGTTGATCATTATATGTTGAAAGTAGCTATCAATTATGGCGTTGAATATCATGACTTGACTGAAGTACAGGACATTGACTTTCAAGAAGATGGCGTACAAGTACGTATCAAAGATGGAGAAGAATATTCTGCTCGCTTTTTAGTCGATGGCTCCGGTTTCCGTTCTCTAGTTGCTGAAAAATTCAATCTCCGCGAAAAACCAACTCGTTTAAGAACCAACACTCGCGGTATCTTTACCCATGTAACTAATTTACCAGCCTATGATGATTGTATACCACAAGAAGACTTGCCAGGACAAAGTTGTAAATGGCAGGAAGGAACATTACATCATGTCTTTGATGGGGGCTGGATATGGGTCATTCCCTTTGACAACCACAGTCTTTCGGAAAGCTCTCTGTGCAGTGTCGGGTTAATGCTCAATGGATATAAGTATCCGAAAAAAGACATGGACCCAGAACAAGAATTCTACAGTATTATCGAGCAGTTCCCAAGCATCGCTAAACATCTTAAAGACTTGAAACCAGTACGTAAATGGGTCAGTACTGATAGGATTCAATACTCATCTACACATGCAGTAGGACATCGTTACGCTCTGTTGAGTCATTCTTATGGTTTTATTGATCCTTTATACTCAAGAGGTTTTATCAGCACCTTTGAAACTGTTCATTCTCTAGCAGGTAGATTATTAGAGGCGTTGAAAGATGATGACTTTAGCGTTGAGCGCTTTACCCATGTAGAAAAATTGCTAGCAACAAAAATTGATCACAACGACCAGATACTCTATAACACTTTCCGTTCAATGTCGCACTTTCCACTATGGAATGCAATGACTCAACTTTGGTTAGCTTATCTAATTCTTAGTGATGTCTATCTGTTCCGTAGTTGCTTAAAATCTATAGCTAGTAGTAGTTCATCACCTTTTATAGAGCTTGATCTAGAAGAGCCTTATCCTATGGCTAAAGCTCCCTTTGCTGAGACTTTCCAAACTGTTTTGGATAGTTACGAAGTGTTATTAGATAAGGTTGATGCAGGAGAAATATTGGTAGAAGAAGCTGCTAATCAAATGCTCTTTCTTCTCAAGCAATCCGAGTTGTTACCTCAATCCATTTATCCTTGGGGAGATTCTACAGCACGACATCTTGATTTAGTTGCCCACTCAGAGCTGGTAAAACCAGTAATCTGCTCAGAAAAAGATGATGCTGCAATGACTGCTTTACTGGAAAAATTGTTTAAGTTTCAACAACCCCAACTTGCATATATGGATTAGAAAACTACTTGAATAAAGTTCAGCGCCAATAGAAACGGCGTTGCTGATTGAAAGTATGAATCAGTCTTAGGCGAATACGCAAAAGCGCAAAAAATCATTATTTAGTTATATCAAAAATGTCAATTCATACTCTAATTTAGCAACGCCATAGAAACGGTAGATATCAGTTGAAAATAGGCAAGAATACGGTTTATTCAAGCAAAAAACAGAACCCAAAAATCTTCAACGCTTTTTTCTTGCTGATCTGTCCGGTGAGGTTACATCTGAGCCTTCAGCAGTACCTACTGCTAATACCCTTGATTCTGCTGCTTCAATCCGTTAAGGGTTAAAAATTAAATAACTTGCACAATCCTTAAGCAATTTGAAGGGCTGTGTCCCTCACAGATTCGCCGTTTGACACACAGATAACTTAAAAAGATTGTCCAAGTTATTCTGTCCTTTTAAGCAGGGAACAGAGAATAGGGGAGGGTAAAAACCCATTTGCAAAATCTCTAATTTTTTCAAATTTTGTCTAATCAATTTAGGAGATAGTTATGTCATTGTCATTAGAGTTTTCCAAACAGACAAAAAAAATTCCTCCTGGTCCACGTGGGTTACCACTTGTTGGGAGTCTACCCTTACTAGGCAAACAGCTACATATTACTTTGAATCAACTATCTAAACAGTATGGTAGCGTCTTTCAGCTTCGTGCAGGTAGACGAACCGTAGTTGCACTCAACGGTCTTGAAGCTATCAAAGAAGCCTTGGTAAAGCAGCAGGAAGCTTTTAACTCTAGAGCAGATTTTGACCTCTTTCAGAAACCAGCTGAAGGTGGATTACTTGAGACAAAGAATGGGGAGCCATGGAGAAAACACCGTGAAATTGCCAGTCAAGTTATGCATACCTTTGTAGTAAGCAAATCAGCTCTCATTCAAAATCATGTTATGGAGGAAGCAGCCGACCTTGCCAACATATTCTTAAACTATGGATGTCAACCTTTTGACCCGGATTTATATATGCCTCTGGCTACTTTAGGTATTATGCACAGGGTAATGTTTGGCTCCAAATGTAATCCTGAAAATCCTGAGTTTGCTGCAACTGCCCATATTCTAAAGCGTTTTCCTCACGCTACCCTGAATAGAGTAAAGCTTGAGTTCATGCCAAAAATTGTTTTGCCATTTTTTGTGCTTTCTCATTTAAAGTCATTCTCAGATTTTTACAAAGTTATTGCTACAGTACACAAGTATGTTGCAAAGAACGTAGAACAGCATCGAGACTCTTTCGACTCAGAAAATATAAGGGACATGGCCGATGCCTTGTTGAAAGCTACAAACGAGCTAACTAACTCGGATCGGGACGACCTTGGGTTAAGTGAAAATGATATTGTCAGAGGGACATTAGTACAATTCACCGGAGCAGGAACAGAGCCTGCTTGTCTGCAATTAACCTGGGCTTTGCTTTATATGATCGCCTATCCAGATATTCAGTCTAAAATACAGCAAGAGCTGGATGAAGTAGTTGGTAGAGAACAACAGCCATGCTTGGCTCATCGTGCCCATTTACCATTTACAGAAGCTTGTGTCAATGAAATCTATCGCCACTCTTCTGCTGGTCCCATTCCTCTTACCTACACTACTATCACAGACACCATTCTGGGGGGTTACTTTATTGCAAAAAATACCCCCTTATTTATCAATTACTACAGCTTGACCCGTGATGAGCGTTATTGGGAAGAACCTGAGAAATTTAACCCTTATCGATTTCTGGATGAAAACGGCAAACTGAAAAAAGACCTTCTCGATAAGTTCTATCCTTTTGGAATTGGAGCACGCAGGTGTTTAGGGGAATATCTAGGACGTCTTGAAATCTTTATATTCTTCACAAATTTGTTGCATAAGTGCAAATTTGAAAAAGTATCTAAAGAAAGGTTAACTTTTGAACCCAAATCAGGAATCTTTATCCGCCCACAGAAATACAAAGTTATAGTCAAACCTCGATTTTAGATTGGGTGCATCCTACTTTTGGAAGAATCAGATGGCAAATGAAATACGCAACTATATAAACCAAGTTCACCTTCGCTGAATTATGTTGCGCTAGGATCGGCAGACTTTGTTTTTGAAGCTATAGACTGGAATTCTAAGAGCAATTCGGCCAAATAGGATGCACATTTCTAGATTTGAGTTATTGAGATTGTAAAAATAGGTGAGAAGCTTTAAAAGTAGACATATTGCAGCGATCAGAAACTATTTATGTATGAGTGAATTAATCTTTAGGAGCTAACCATGAAATTGGAATCTCAATCAATTACACAGTCAAGACAGCAGTTTTCCACACAGTTGAAGAAGTTAATCCCCCCAGGACCACCTGAGTTACCTATTGTTGGAAGCTTACCTTTCATGGGTAAACATACACATTTAAAACTTAACAGTTTCTCAAAAGAATATGGTGATGTCTGTCAATTTCGTCTTGGCAGTTACCCTGTAGTATTACTCTCTAAACTTCATACTATCAAGGAAGCCGCTATAGGGCAAAAAGAGATTTTTGCTGGCAGACCGAATTTTTATTTTCTGACGAGACCTGCTAAAGGCTTTACTTTAATGGGAAATCAAGCTCATAGTCTGCTCTGGCAAAAACAGCGTGCAATCAGTGGGGAGGCAATACGAATATTCCTAGGCAAAACTAACTGCCTCGAACAACAAGTTTTGAAAGAAGCAGATGAACTGACAGATACCCTACTCAACTACGCAGGTAAACCTTTTGATCCAGAGATGTACATAGGTTTGGCAGTAGCTGGCGTAATGTTTGGACTATTAGGAGGCAGGGGGCGACAAGATCAAGACATTTATGAACTCATCAAAACTACTAAGGATTTTGCCAGGTATTCCATGGAGATTCTTAAAGCTGAAATATTGCCATTCACCTCCATATTTTATCAACGAAGTTTCCAGAAGTTCGATCATGCATGTGATGTTATGGAAAGGTTAGCTCAGAAGACGCTTAAAGAGCATCAGGAATCGTATGACCCTGAAAATGTAAGGGATATGACAGATGCCTTTTTGAAGGTTATTAACGAATTAAACGAATCAGAAAAACAATTTGCAGGTTTCAACAAAGAATCTATCATAGGGGGAATATTACATGAATTGATAGGAGCGGGAACTGAACCCACCTTTATACTACTCTTATGGATCATACTCTACATGATTGCTTATCCAGAGGTTCAAGCTGAACTGCAACAAGAACTAGATACTATTGTTGGCAGAGAAAGACAACCGTGTCTAGTAGATCTTGGAAAATTACCATTTACCGAAGCATGCCTCCATGAAATCCTGCGACATGCTCCTACCGCACCGATTAATCTTCCCCGTACAACTACTACTGACACAGAAGTTAACGGTTACTATATCCAGAAAAACACTATCGTGTTCTTTAATCTGTATGGCTTGACCCGTGACGAGAGCTATTGGCAGGAACCAGATAAATTTAATCCGCGTCGCTTTCTTAATGAAAGCGGAGAAATTAGAAAAGACCTTTTGGATAAGTACTATCCATTTGGAATTGGAAAACGGCGATGTACTGGAGAATATATAGCCAGACCAGAGATATTTTTGTTCTTCACCAATCTCATGCATAAATGCAATTTTGAAAGTGTAAGTGGTGAAAAATTGAGTTTTAATGGTATTCCAGGATTCCTTATCCGTCCTGAGAAGTACAAAGTTATAGTTAAGCCTCGATTCTAGACTTGAGTTATTGAAGTGAGAGTAAACAGGTAGAATCAATAAGCCTGACGGGCATAGCTGCACTTACTACCTGCCCGCACTCCTTAACCCTTTGCCTCCCATTTAACCAAGCTTTAGAACTTTTCGGTTTCCTAGTGCAAGTTTCGCAGACTCTTAATGATAACCGATACAGCGCTCCGGCTATTATGCAATATAGTTTTCTTCTTGCCCCTCTCCTATCATCGCTTTCAGCTTTTAGGATGTACCTTATAGCTGCCGGAAGTGCTGTAACTAATTGTAGATTGTTCCCGTTGGAACTAGAAAAAAGCAAACAATATTTAAAGGTAAGTTATGACCCTTCATCCCCCAGAACCATTTCGGATCAAGATGGTTGAGCCGATCAAACTACTTGATCGTAATACCCGCGAGGCAGCTATACGCCGAGCTAATTACAATCTATTTGGTCTGCGTTCAGAGGAAATATTCATTGATTTGTTTACAGACTCTGGCACTAGTGCAATGAGTCAAGCACAGTGGGCAGCAATGCTTGAAGGTGATGAAGCTTATGCTGGCGCTCGTTCGTATTATCGATTAGCAGAAGTCATTCAAGACATATTCGGCTTTCCCTACTTTTTACCTACTCACCAAGGTCGAGCAGCAGAAAACATTTTGAGCGCTTGTTTGGTTAAACCAGGTCAGTATGTTCCTTCTAACATGCACTTTGATACTACCTATGCCAATATCCGCGCTCGTGGGGGACTTCCCACTAATCTAGTTATTGAAGAGGCTCATCATACTGGTTCATATCACCCCTTTAAAGGGAATATGGATATTGAAAAGCTGCGTGACTTTATCAATAAAGTAGGAGCAGACAAAATTCCCTTTGGTATGATCACAGTCACGAATAACGCTGGAGGTGGTCAACCCGTTTCTCTAGAAAACCTACGAAGAGTTTCCCAAACTTATAAAGAGTTTGGTATACCGTTTTTCATTGATGCTTGTCGCTTTGCAGAAAATGCTTATTTTATTAAGCTACGAGAGCCTGGTTATGCAGATAAAACTCCTCTGGAAATTAGCCAAGAAATGTTTGCTCTAGCCGATGGCATTACCATGAGTGCCAAAAAGGATGGCATGGTCAATATTGGTGGCTTTATAACCATGAGAGATAAAGCGCTATTTGAACAAGCACGTAATGAATTAATTCTCCGTGAGGGGTTCCCCACTTATGGCGGGTTAGCTGGCCGGGATTTAGATGCTATGGCCATTGGATTGCGTGAAGTACTTCAAGAAGAATATCTGGCCTATCGTTTGGGGCAAACAGCTTATCTAGCAGCGCGTCTACGAGAATTAGGGATTCCTATCATTGAGCCGCCAGGCGCACATGCAGTATATGTGGATGCTGGATTGTTGTTGTCTCATATCCCTCAAGAACAATTTCCTGCTCAAGCCTTAACAGTAGAACTCTATTTAGAAGGTGGAATACGGACAGTAGAAATAGGCTCACTGACTTTTGGTCATCTTGACCCAGATACCAACAAAATGGTGTATCCCAAATTGGAACTAGTTCGTCTAGCACTTCCTAGAAGGGTATATACACAAAGTCATTTAGACTATGTGGCTGAAATATTTGGTAAAACTGCTGCACGCTGCGATCAAATTCCTGGGTATCAACTAAATTACGCGCCTAAATTTTTGCGTCAGTTTACAGCTCAGCTTGAACCTATTAAAGGAGATAATCACTTATCAAAAACATTGACAGAGTTATCAATACTCTCGGTTTAAAGGCAACTTGTGAACTTTCTAAACTAGTAAATGAGGGTTTAAGTCAATGATTATAGTGATGAAAACAGGAACTCCTGAGCTAGAAATTCAACAAATTAGCCAAGAATTGCAAAGATGGAAGATTAAACCAGAAAAAACTGTAGGCAACCACAAAGTTATAATTGCATTAATCGGTGATACGGTAGATATTAATCCTCAATACATTCAACAACTCAGTCCTTTTATCGAGGAAGTATTGCGGGTGAAACAGCCTTTTAAACGGGTTAGTCGAGAATTTCGCTATGGAGAACCTACTGAAGTATTGGTATCCACACTGAATGGAGCAGTTGGTTTTAGCGAAAATCATTCTATAGTTACAATAGCTGGGCCTTGCTCAGTAGAGAACGAAGAAATGATTGTACAAACAGCTAGGCGAGTTAAAGCTGCTGGAGCTAAGTTTTTGCGGGGAGGAGCATATAAACCGCGTACGTCTCCCTATGCTTTTCAAGGATATGGTGAGAGTGCTTTAAATTTGTTAGCAACCGCTCGCCAGGAAACAGGTTTGGGAATCGTCACAGAAGTCATGGATACGGCTGATCTTGAGAAAGTGGCTCAGATTGCTGATATTATCCAAATCGGCGCTCGCAATATGCATAATTTCTCGTTGTTAAAGAAAGTAGGTACTATAAATAAACCTATTTTGCTCAAGCGAGGGATGTCTGCCACGATTGAAGAGTGGTTAATGGCAGCTGAATACATTTTGGCAGCAGGCAATCCGAATGTGATTTTGTGCGAACGGGGAGTTCGGAGCTTTGATCGGCAGTATGCCAGGAATACGCTTGATTTAAGTGCTATACCTGTGTTGCGATCGCTAACTCACTTACCAATTATGATTGACCCTAGCCACGGTACTGGTAGATCGGAATATGTACCAGCGATGGCATTAGCTGCGATCGCAGCCGGTGCAGATGCTTTAATAATTGAGGTTCACCCTAACCCATCGAAAGCTCTTTCTGATGGGCCTCAATCTCTAACACCAGATCAATATGAGAAGTTAATGCAAGATATGGCTGTGATTGGTCAAGCTGTTAATCGTTGGGAGCCAAAATTTGCCACATCGACAGTATCTTCTCTTTCACCAAACTATCAATCGGCAAAACAACTTTGTAATAGTACCATCACTGTCATGACCTCTCACAATTAGTTTTAAAACCCTGTTCAACTTCCATGCACAAGAGGTACAAATGAGCAAGGAATATAACCCTGCAAAACTAGAATTAACAAACTCAGAACCGATCACTAATACTGACTTGATTGCTCCACAAGCTGTAGACGTCAAAATTGAAAAGCTAGAGATTATTATCTAGAAAGCTTACTGAGAAAGCATTTATAGCTCAAAAGAGGCAAGGTTGTTAGATGACAAGCTCTTAGGAATACGCCGTTCTAAACATTGGCGAGATAAAACAGATAATTCAATTTCTACTTGATTCAGCCAAGAAGCTTACCTTTCTTAATTATCCGATTGCAGTTGAGAAACTTCATCTTCATCTAAGTCAACAATGTACTTTTTCGCCATGTTACACCCCGTTTTTGGCTATTTTACCCATTAGAGGTTTTACTTAGCAAAGTTACCTTGGCAGATTACTAGTTATGCTAGGAAAATTAGCTTTTCAACTTGTTTATTCCTCGAACCTATCCCACTAATAATATTTTTGCTATAAAGCTTAAGATTATTGAGAACTGAAAACGAAAAATTAAGGTTTTCAAGCACATTTTATGAAAACAAGTAAAGATTTTTAGAATAGTGGGATAGGTTCTCGTTATATGCGAATTTTAGGTACTTTGTGGTTCATTATTTTACAGTGCATTCACGCGATGAACCAACTAGGCAAACAAGTTTGTAGTTAAAGCATTTCTGGAATGGTGTTCTTTAAATAGTTTGAGAGAATTCCCCAATGTTTGATACTCATTGCTACACAACTAAAGGTGGAGTGTGCATATCTCGCTCCATCACTGAGACACTGATCGAAACTGCGATTGATGAAGTCTTATCACGCATTGATTCTCAACGTGGAGGTTTATTTTCCAGTAGTTACGAATATCCTGGAAGATATAAAAGATGGGCGATAGGTTTTGTTAATCCACCCTTAGAACTGGTTACTACTGACAACTTTTTTACACTCACAGCCCATAACGATCGCGGTGTAGTACTATTGCAGTATTTAGCAGAGCGTTTGTTTGGGCGATCGCAACTCCAGATAGTTAATTGGGAAATAAAGCATTTATCTGGATTAATTCTACCAACAGAACATTTATTTTCCGAAGAAGAACGCAGCAAACAACCATCTGTCTTCAATATCGTTCGGGAAATCTTATCTGCTTTTGAGAGTCCAGAAGATCAACATTTAGGTCTATATGGTGCATTTGGCTACGATTTGGTTTTCCAATTTGAACCAATGCCAAAACAGCTTGAACGTTCTGTCGATCAGCGGGATATGTTGTTATATCTACCTGATGAACTGTTAATTGTTGACTACTACCAGCAACGCGCATTCAGGGTGCAGTATGAATTTGAGACTAAGCATGGTAGTACTAGAGGTTTGTCAAAGAGTGGTGAAATCATTGATTACAAAGGAAAATCCCATACCCCCACTCAACCCTGCGATCACAAACCTGATGAGTATGCTCTTCAAGTTGAGAAAGCACTCGATTATTTCCGTCGGGGTGATTTCTTTGAAGTAGTGCCTAGTCAAAACTTCTTTCAAGCCTGCCAAAAGTCCCCAGCAGAACTTTTCCGAAAATTACAGCAAATAAATCCTAGCCCCTATGGATTTATCTGCAATCTGGGTGGAGAATATTTGATTGGTGCATCTCCAGAAATGTTTGTACGCGTCGAAGGTAAGCGTGTTGAAACTTGCCCAATCAGTGGCACTATCAAGCGTGGAAAAAATGCCATTGAGGATGCGACACAAATTCTTCAGCTGCTCAACTCACGCAAAGATGAAGCTGAACTGACAATGTGTACTGACGTTGACCGCAACGACAAGTCCCGAATCTGTGAACCTGGGTCAGTACGAGTAATTGGCCGCCGCCAAATAGAGTTGTATAGTCATTTGATCCATACAGTAGATCACGTCGAAGGCTTAATCAGACCTGAATTTGATGCCTTGGATGCATTTCTCACTCATCTATGGGCAGTCACAGTCACAGGAGCGCCCAAAAGAGCAGCAATGCAATTTATTGAACAGCATGAGCGTAGCCCTCGACGTTGGTATGGTGGAGCAGTTGGTTATTTCACTTTCAAAGGCGACTTGAACACCGGTCTGATTCTGCGAACAATCCAACTTAAAGACTCAATTGCAGAAGTGCGTGCGGGTGCGACAGTTCTTTATGACTCAATTCCAGAAGCCGAGGCCCAAGAAACTATAACTAAAGCAGCAGCTTTGTTTCAAACGCTCTACCAGACTCAGCAAAAGTCCAACTTGTCATGCAGTTTAAACCTTAGCAATCGAGCTAAAACTGAAACAAACAAGCGTGTCTTACTAATTGACCATGAAGACTCATTTGTACATACACTTGCTAACTATATCCGCTCTTCTGGTGCCACAGTTAAAACACTACGTCATGGCTTCTGTGAACAAATTCTAGATAATGAATCTCCAGACATCGTTGTACTATCTCCTGGTCCTGGTAGACCTAGTGACTTTAATGTGTCCAAAACAGTTGCAAGCTGCATACGTCGAAAAATCCCAATTTTTGGGGTTTGTTTGGGGTTACAAGGAATTGTTGAAGCTTTTGGGGGTGAATTAGGAATTCTTGATTATCCGCAACATGGAAAATCGGCTCGTGTTGTTGTTACAGCCCCAGAATCTGGGATGTTTCAAGGTTTACCCCAATCCTTTGAAGTTGGTAGATATCATTCATTATTTGCTCTACCCGATCGCCTTCCTCAAGAATTGCAAGTTACAGCTATTTCAGAAGATGGTGTGATTATGGGCATTGAGCATAAAACCCTTCCAATTGCTGCACTTCAGTTTCACCCAGAATCTATCATGACTCTTTCTGGTGAAGTAGGTCTATCAATTATTAAGAATATCGTGCGTATGTACACACGAGAGTGCAGTTTTCCACATCCACAGCTAGAAGAAACTACTGGCAACAAAGATGTCATCCATCGTGCCGTATTGTCTATCTCTTAAATTCAAGTGATGACTATGCAGACTGATCGCCATCCTTTAACTTCATTTACTACTAATGCCAAGCCGCGCCATATCCTTGAAGAGATTGTGTGGCAAAAAAAGCAAGAAGTTGCACTTAAAAGTCAGCAATTGTGTTTAGAAGATTTACAAAATCAGGTAAGCACTGCCCCTGCTACGCGAGATTTCTTAAGTGCGCTGCAACAAAGCCCAACCAAACCCAGCTTAATTGCAGAAGTTAAAAAAGCCTCACCTAGTAAAGGATTAATTCGAGCTAACTTTGAACCAGTCAAAATTGCACAGGCTTATTCACAAGGTGGAGCAACTTGTATATCAGTGCTAACTGATGAAAAATTCTTTCAGGGCAGTTTTGACTATTTGCAGACGATTCGACAAAATGTTTCACTACCACTGCTGTGCAAAGAATTCATCATTGATCCTTATCAAATATATCTAGCACGAGCAGCTGGCGCTGATGCTGTACTTTTGATTGCAGCTATTCTGTCAGACCAAAACCTCAAAGAATTTTTGCAAATTACCTACAGTTTAGGCATGAATGCTCTGATAGAGGTACATACTCTAGCAGAACTAGACCGAGTACTAATACTCAAAGACTTACGCTTAGTAGGTATCAATAACCGTAATCTCGAAGATTTCACGGTTGATTTAGGAACTACACAGCACTTATTGGCACAACGAAGAGAAAAGTTAAACAGTTTAAACATCACTATTGTTAGTGAGTCTGGTATACACACAAAAGCTGATTTAGCTCTTGTGGCTAGTGCTGGTGCTAGTGCTGTCTTAGTCGGAGAGTCTTTAGTCAAACAAACTGATTTAGTCCAAGCAGTACTTGATCTTCGGACAAGTTCTTAGCCATTCACTTACTTGGTTAAACAAACTATGAGGACAACCTCTATTTCTCATTGCTTCGAGACTTTACGGAATCACAATCAGTGCGCCTTAATTCCCTTTATTACGGCTGGCGATCCAGATTTAGAAATAACAGCAGAAGCTTTACGGGTTTTGGATCGTCACGGTGCCGATCTGATTGAGTTGGGTGTTCCCTACTCAGATCCTTTGGCAGATGGACCTGTAATTCAAGCAGCAGCAACCCGCGCTCTGCAACGGGGCATTCGCTTAGATCAAGTTCTGGAAATGGTTCGGACTGTTAGTCCCAGCCTCAAAACACCTCTAATCTTATTTACTTACTACAACCCCATTTTGAACCGAGGTGTTGAGCAGTTCTTGCAACAAATAGCTCAAGCAGGCATTGCTGGTTTGGTAGTACCTGATTTACCATTGGAGGAAGCAGAAAATTTATTACAGCTAGCCACAAAATATGGTGTTGAAGTAATTTTGTTGGTAGCTCCTACTAGTTCAGTTGAACGTATTCAAGCGATCGCTCGTCAGTCTCAGGGATTCGTGTACTTAGTCAGCGTCACTGGTGTCACAGGCATACGCTCCGAACTCCAACTACATGTTAAACATTTACTCACAGATTTGCATAGTGTCACTGACAAACCTATTGCTGTTGGCTTTGGCATTTCTAGACCTGAACAAGCTCGTCAGGTGATGGATTGGGGTGCAAATGCTGTGATCGCGGGTAGTGCCTTTGTGAAATGTTTGGCTGATGGGACAGCAACTCAACGGCTGCAAAAAGTTGAGGAATTTTGTTGCTCATTGAAGGCAGCAATTACCACAGTAGAAGTTTAGAAAACTGAAGACAAATAATTATGTTGGCAATAGAACCTTCCAACCAAGCTAACCAAACGCACCTACCTGAAAAACTGCTACAAATGATTACTGGTGTGTGGGTAACTCAATCAATTTACGTAGCCGCAATATCGAGAGCTGGTAGTGCTAAAGATGTAATGATGGAGAAGTAGAATTTATTGGTGATAGTTTCCTCTCATGCCTACCTGCCCAATTTGTGCATCTTTTCAAACGGTTAAGAATGGTCGCATCCACAACGGTAAA
>JAESGI010000256.1_pt1 | contig 27749 bp, 31 predicted proteins | sample 9269671 | NCBI WGS metagenome assembly JAESGI01 (sample SAMN14515641, study PRJNA621666) | algae metagenome | isolation source: Nostoc indistinguendum CM1-VF10 and co-occurring heterotrophs from gravelly... | place: USA: Clark Mountains, San Bernardino, California | collected 1998-06-05 | reverse complement strand
AGGCCATATCGACTTCCTCGAGACCCAGCTCGAGCTGATCGGCCGCATCGGCCTCGAACTCTACACGCAGAAGCATGTCGGCGGCCTCGAAGGCGACGATCACTGAGCTTCGCCAAAAGAGGCAGTAGCGTCATCAGGCCGGCCCGAGCGATCGGGCCGGCCTTTTCCTTTCGCGGGGGCGCGGATCGGCTGCTCAGCCTTGCAGCATAGCCTGTCCCCGCTCGCACTTGCTGTCCGCTCGTGGCAGAGAGGCGCCGTCAGCGCTGGAGGGATTCGCCATAAGCCCCATGATCGTCGCAGTCAGCCGGGACGAGCAGCATCGCTTCAGCAAGGCCACGCTCCCCGTAATCCGCCTGCTCACAGGCCTCGGCGTCGAAGGCGACGCCCATTGCGGCGAGACGGTGAAGCACCGCTCCCGCGTCGCCGCCGACCCCAGCCAGCCCAACCTGCGCCAGGTCCATCTGCTTCACACCGAGCTCTTCGATGAGCTCGCCGGAGCAGGCATTATCCTCAGTCCCGGCGAGATGGGCGAGAACGTCACGACGCGCGGTATCGCCTTGCTCGGCCTGCCCGTCGGCGCCCGGCTGCGGCTCGGACAGGACGCACTGGTCGAGATCACCGGCCTGCGCAATCCCTGCGCTCAGATCGAGAGCCTCCGGCCCGGTCTGCTCAAGGCCGTGCTCGGCCGCGATGCGCAGGGAAATCTCGTCCGCAAGGCCGGCATCATGGGCATCGTGCTGGCAGGTGGCGAGGTCAGGCCGGGCGATCCGATCTCGGTGACGCTTCCAGCCCCGCCGCACCGGCCCCTTGAACGTGTTTGAGGCGGCGCGCCTCTCGGCACGCCGCCTCAAAAAACTTAGCCTGAAGCGCAGAAGCGCTCAGATGTAGCTGACGTTCGCAGCTTCCGGGCCCTTCTTGCCGGCGCGGATCGAGAAGCGCACGCGCTGCCCGTCCATCGGCGGCTGCAGGCCGCTGCGGCTCAGCGAGCTGACATGCAGGAACACGTCCGCACCGCCCTGGTCGGGCGCGATGAAGCCGAAGCCGCGATCCGCGTTGAAGAACTTCACGGCGCCGTCATAGGGGCCTTCCATCGGCGCGCTCGCGCCGCGGTCATAGCCACCGGCGCCGCCGCGGTCGTAACCACCGCCGCCACCGCCGTAGCCACCGCGGTCGTAGCCGCCACCGCCGCCACGATCGTAACCGCCGCCGCCATAGCCGCCGCCGAAATCATCGCGCGGCGGGCGCGGCGAGAACGGTCGGGCGCCGCCACCGCCGCGCGGAGCGGCCGGCGTCGCGGTCGAGGCGTCGATCTCATGGACCGCGACGACCTGCAGGCCGCGCCGTCCCTCGCCGAGATCGGCGATGATCGTGGCACCGGGCTGGAGGTCCTGGGCGTCGAGCGGCCCGATGGACGAGACGTGGACGAAGACATCGCCGGAGCCGTCCGACGGAGAAGCAAAGCCGAAGCCCTTCTCCGGGTCGAACCACTTGATCTTGGCTTCGATGTTTTCGTGCGTGACGAAGGGAGCGGGGGCGGCGGGCTTGCGTCGATCGAACATGAAACTTCAGGAGGCTTGTGACCGGGAGGCGGCAATCTAGCGCAACCGATACGTTTCGTCATCGGCCCGCGCAGCAAAAATTATCGAGCCCGCCGACCATGCCGCCGGCACCTCGTTGCCTGCTTCCTCTCCCCTTCCGCGGGACAGAAAGCCAACCTCAATCGCGGATCGCTCACCAATCTCGGGAGCAGGACGTCGCTTCGACGAGCAAACGCCCTTTCACCCGGGCTAGCAAGCCGGGCCCCGCACACAGCTGTGCACGAATTCGTAAGCGGAGCGCGCTTTTGCGCCGGCTCTCAGTCGCAGCGGATCGTCTGGACCTTCTTCGGCATCTCGCCGACCGCCGGAATGAACTGCCCGGTCTGCGGATCGAGCACCATCAGCGTGCCGGTCGCGACTGCGAAATAGGCGCCGTGCAGATGCAGGCGGCCCTTTTCCTCGAGAATCTTGATGCAGGGGAAGGTCCGCAGATTGTCGAGCGATTGCTGAACCGAGGCCAGCGCCAGCCGCTCGACATAGCCCGCAAAGTCCTCGTTCCGCCCGCGGCCGCCCGAGCGCCGGGCGGCCGGCTCGATCAGCGTGATCCACTTGCCGATGAAATCGCCGGGCGAGAGCGGGCCCTGCGCATCGTCGGCGAAGGCGCGGATGCCGCCGCAGCGGCCATGGCCGAGCACGACGATATGCTCGACCTTGAGCGCCTGCACCCCGTATTCCAGCGCCGCCGAGGTCCCGTGCAGCTGATCGTCCGGCGAGAAGGGCGGCACGAGGTTGGCGACGTTGCGGACGACGAACATCTCGCCCGGGCTGGCGTCGAAGATCACCTCAGGAGACACCCGCGAATCGCAGCAGCCGATCAGCATGATCTTCGGCGTCTGGCCGGATTCCGCGAGCTGCTCGTATCGGCTCTGCTCGCGCACGAAACGGTCGTCGAGGAAGGCACGATAGCCTTCGGTCAGGCGTTCGGGGAATGGCGACGAAGTTGTTGGGTCCATGCCGCAGTTGGGACAGAAGGCGCGTGCCTTCGTCAAGAGCGTAAACGCAGGTTTCTGCTGCGACGCAGCATCAAATCGCGCAGAACCGGCTCTGCAATTGCGCCTCCAGCGCCGCCGCGTCGCCTTGGACGATGATGCGCTTCAGGCGCGCGCTGGCGCCGGCGGTCAGCGAAACCTGCGAACGGGAGACGCCAAACTCCTTGGCCAGCAGCGCGACCAGAGCCGCGTTCGCCTCGCCTTCGGTCGGGGCCGCCCGGACCCGCGCCTTCAGCACCTGCCGGCCATCGGCCAGCATCTCGACCTCGTCGAGACTATCGCGCCCGCCACGCGGCGTCAGGCGGATCGCGATCGCAAGCCCGTCCGGCGTGACGGACCAGGCGGCCATCGAGCTAGAAGACGTTGGGGTAGATGTAGCGCTGGATCACGCTCTGGATGAAGAAGATGCCGAGCAGCAGGATGATCGGCGAGATGTCGATCCCGCCGAGATTGGGCAGCATGTTGCGGATCGGCCGCAGCGCCGGCTCGGTGACGCGGTAGAGAAAATCCCAGACCGAAGAAACGAACTGATTGCGCGTGTTGACGACGTTGAAGGCGATGAGCCAGCTGAGCACGGCCGAGGCGATCAGGATCCAGACATAGAGGTTCAGCGCCAGCATCACGACATCGAGAACGGAACGCATCAAAGGACCTCTCTGAAAACCGTCCGGCGCGCTGATCGCCCGTCCGAAGAATGTTCCTGTCGGAAGCGATTGACAGGAACGCGACGCAGGGCCTAGAAGGCCAGCGCTTCGGGGCTGTAGCTCAGTTGGGAGAGCGCTGCAATCGCACTGCAGAGGTCAGGGGTTCGAATCCCCTCAGCTCCACCAAATTTCCTGCCTAGCGCATTGGAATTGGTGGATTTTTCCGAGCACCATCAATCTTCATCAGGCCCATAGTCCCTCGGCTGAGGTTCGCGGCCGGTCCCGGCGGGGCTGAGATTCGACCGGGCAACGCCGCCGCCCGGCCTGCCGGCAGGCTGCGAAATTCGGCCCCACCGTCTCGGGGCACCTCCCTGGCAGCAAGGCCCCCCCGATCGGTGACACGCGCCCGTACGTTGCCATGGCGCAACAACGAAGCGAAAAGCTACGAAATCGAACCAATTCCTGCGACCGGCCGGGTGTACGCGAATCACCTGCCGCCCCACTGTGGCCGCTGCGTCACCGTGGCGAATCAAGGTGGCGGCCGACGCCTGCCGAGGACCGATGCCTGCCCATTTGAAGCGCGCCCTGCGCGACACGACCGCTCTCGTTGCTCCCCGCCTCCCTCCTGCAGCGAACCTGCTAGCGACCGGCGTCATCGCCGGCGTGCTGCTGCTCCAACCGGGCCAGGCGCTGGCTGTGGATCAGACCTGGAACGGCCCAGGCGTGGACTTCAACGCCGGCGCGAACTGGGTTTCCGGCGTGGCTCCGGGCAGCAGCAGCGACACTGCCGTCTTTGCTGGGACGACTGCGCCACGCGCATTGTTGATCTCGCTGAATACTTCCCTTGGCGGGATAAGCTACAATGCCGGAGCAGCCGCGTACACCATCATGTTCGGCCAAAACATGCAGTTATTCGGCAGCATATCAAATGACTCAACCAACACGCAGACTATAAACGTCGACAATTTCGCCTTGTTTTTCTACGGAACGTCGGCGAGCGGCAACAACGTCACCTATAATCTGTTGAACGGCAACATCCAGTTCCGTGACAATTCGGTTGGCGGCCTCTCGCGCTTCAATACCGGCAGCAGCGGGCAGCTCGCCCTGTTCGATACGGCGAACGCCGTCACCCTGGGCTCGCTGAGCGGCGGGGGGATCGTCTCGAACCAATCCGTCAGCGACAAGACGCTGACCATTGGCGGCCTCAACGAATCGACCACCTTCTCTGGCGTAATCCAAACAGCCGGCGCCAACGGCACGCTGGCCGTCGTGAAGGAGGGCACGGGCACGCTGACGCTCACCGGCGCGAACACCTATGCCGGCGGCACCACGATTTCGGCGGGCACCCTGCAGATCGGCAATGGCGGCACCACCGGCTCGGTCACCGGCAATGTCGTGAACGACGACGCCCTGGTCTTCAACCGCTCGGACAGCGTTACCTATGGCAGCGTCATCAGCGGCTCGGGCAGCGTTACCCAGTCGGGCGGCGGGACCCTGATCCTGACGAACACGAACAGCTACACCGGTGGAACGACCATCACGACCGGCTCGACGCTACAGGTCGGCAATGGCGGCACGACCGGCACACTCGGCACCGGCGCGATCACCAATGACGGCGTCCTCGCCTACAATTTCGTATCGATCGGGATCAATCATACCGTCACCGACACGATCAGTGGCACAGGCTCGCTCAACGTCATCGGCGGCGGCATAATCCTCACCGGCACCAACACCTATTCCGGGACGACGACCATCGCAGCGAATAGCGGTCTCGCGATCGGCAATCACACCTCGACCGGGACGCTTGGGACCGGCGCGGTGGTGAACGGTGGGGAATTGGTGGTGGCCCGAACCAATCGGCACGTCATCTCCAACGATATCAGCGGCAGCGGCGCGCTTCGACAGCGCGGCAATGGCACGGCGGTCCTGACCGGCACCAACACCTATACCGGCGCGACAACCATCGATTTCGGAAGGACGCTGCAGGTCGGCGATGGCGGCACGACCGGCACGCTCGGCACTGGCGCGGTCACGAACAACGGCACCCTGGCCTTCGACCGAACCGACAGCCCTGTCGTTTCCAACGCGATCACCGGCTCGGGCAGCCTGACGCAAACGGGCAGCGGCACGCTGATCCTGACCGGAGCGAATGGCTACACCGGCCCGACGACCATCGCCGCCGGCTCGACGCTGCAGCTCGGCAATGGCGGCACGACCGGCTCGCTCGGCAGCGGCGCCGTCACGAATAACGGTGTCCTGACGGTCAATCGAAACACGCTTGGCGGCCCGCTCACGCTCGCCAACGCGATCGGCGGCACCGGCTCGCTCAACGTCGTCTCCGGTGGCGTTTATCTGACCGGCGCCAACACCTATGGCGGCACAACGACCATCGGGCCGAGCGGCGGCATCCAGGTCGGTGCCGGCGGCACGACCGGCAGTCTCGGCACCGGTGCGGTGACGAATGACGGTCTGCTCTACCTGAACAGAAGCAACACGCACATCGTTTCCAACGCGATCAGCGGCAGCGGCGAGCTTCGCCAGCTCGGGGCCGGCACCGCGATCCTGACCGGCAACAACACCCGAACCGGCATAACCACCATCGACAGCGGCAGGACACTGCAGGTCGGCGATGGCGGCACGACCGGCACGCTCGGCACCGGCATGGTCAACAACGCCGGCACGCTTGTCTTCAACCGCACCGGGCAGGTGACGCAGACCGGTGCGATCTCCGGATCCGGCACGCTTCGCAAGGAGGGTGCGGGCGAGCTCGTCCTCACCGGCAACCATGGCTATACCGGCGCCACCACGGTGAATGCCGGCACCTTGTCGGTCAATGGCGTGCTCAGTGCCTCCTCGCAGGTGACGGTGAACGCCGGCGGAACGCTGGGGGGCGTGGGCACGGTGACGAGAACCACGATCAATGGCGGCACGCTGTCGCCCGGCAATTCGGTCGGAACCATCGCAATCAACGGCAACCTCGCCTTCACGCCCGGCTCGACCTATCGGGCCGAGATCCAGGGCGCGGCCGCCGACCAGGCCAATGTCACGGGCACCGCGTCGCTCGCCGGCACCTTGCAGCTCGTCGGGCTGGGCGGTCCCTATCGCTTCTCCTCGCCCTACACGCTTCTGTCCGCCACCGGTGGGCTTGGTGGCACGCGCTTCGACACCATCGCCAATCCCTTCGGCGACGGCGTGATCGTGACCGTGGGCTACACCTCGGGCGACGTCCAATTGACCCTGGCTCCCAAGCCGCTGACGCCGGTCGAGCCGGACGTTCCTCCCCCTCCACCTCCCGTGGTCCCGGTCGATCCCGCGCCTCCGACACCGACGCCCCCGCCTGCCGGACCGCGGATCATCGGCGTGACGGCACCGGCCAACGCCTATGCGATCGCAAAGTCCATCGACAAGGCGATCGCCAATGGCGGCGATCCGTCCTCGCTGTTCGGCATCTACAACCTGCCGGCGGCATCGATCCCGGCTGCGGTAAACAGCCTCTCAGGCGAGATCCACAGCGCAGCGCCGGCAATGGCGCATATCGCCTCCGACCAGTTCCTGCGCACGATGCTCGACCCGATGGCCGCCGGGCGGCTCGAGCCCGGCAATGCCGGGCCGGGCGCCGCCGCCTTCTCGGGCCTCGTGCGCAAGGGCGACGACCAGCCCGCCGCCCCCTCGCGGCTCGATGCCCCGTTCTACTCGGTCTGGGGCTCGGCCTATGGCTCCTATGGCGCAGCGGATGGCAATGCGGCGGCCGGTACCGCCAAGCGGACCGTCGACAGCGCGCATCTGGCCACCGGTCTCGACATCAGGCTGATGCCCGGCACCGTGGCCGGTATCGCGGTCTCCGGCGGCAAGGCGCGCGCCTCGCTGCCCGGCGTCCTCGGCAGCATGGATGCCGACGTATTCCAGGCCGGCCTCTACGGCGTGACCCGGCTCGGCCCGGTCAAGCTCGGCGGGGCGCTGAGCTATGCAAGGCTCGACAACGATGTCCGGCGCAGCATTCCCGCGCTCGGCTCCAGTCTCGCCTCCTCCTATGACACCACCGCCTGGAGTGGGCGCCTGCAGGCGAGCACTACCCTGCTCGCATGGAACGGGCTTTCGCTCTCGCCGCTGGCCGCGCTTCAGGCGACGCACGCGCGCAGTCCCGCGGTAACCGAGGCGAACTGGGCCGGGGCCAATGCCGGCGCGCTCGCGCTGACCAGGCGCAGCGACGTGACCAGCCGCAGCGAGCTCGGCCTGCAGCTCGATGCCGACAGCGTGCTCGCAGGCGTGCCGGTCACCGGCTATGTCCGCGCCGCCTGGGCGCACTATTTCCAGCGCGATGCCGGGCTGACCGCGAGCCTTGTCGGGCTTCCGGGTGCGAGCTTCGCCGCGACGGGCGCCGAGATCGGCCGCAACAGCGCGCTCCTCAGCGCCGGTGTCGCGGCAAAGCTCAGCGAGCGCGTCTCGCTCGGTCTGAATCTCGACGGGGAGCTCTCCGACCGCGGCAGCCGCATCGGCGGATCGGCCCAGCTCAGGATCAGCTTCTGACTTTGGGCCGAGGCGGCGCTCACTCGCAGAGGACAGCGCCGCCTGCGCCTGGCCGCGGTCGCTTGCTGCCCCAGCAGGCGATCCAGGAATTGCCCTGCCCGGCCGGTGTCGAGATCACCGCGGATTTGCCGGCCCGGATCTGAACCGTGCAGGTCTCCTTGCCGGGCCCGCAGGAGAAATCGTCGCTGTAGTTGATGGTGACGCTCCGCCCGCAGCTGTTCACCAAAGTCTTGTTGCCCGTAAACGAAGGTTGGCCGGCGCGGACGCAGTTCGCCTGCCCCACCGCCGGCGAAGCCTGCGTGAAGACAAGCAGCCCGAGGACGACAAGAACCGGCGTCATATCCCACCCCCATGGCGCTGCGGCTGTGCAGCCTTCTCGCCGCCACTCTGGCCCGGCATCGCTCGCGCCGCTTCCCCCGTTCTGGTGAAGCGCAACCCGGAGACAGCGGCTAGCTCTGTGGACCGCCGACCATGGAGTGACCGATGAAACCGACCAGATCGCCCCGTACCGCCCGCTCCCTATCCTGCGGCGCGCTTCTCACCGCCGCTGCGCTGGCATTGGGTGGCCTCGTCCTGCCGGGCGAGGCGAGCGCCCAGATCAGGCTGAAGCAGACGCAGCAATGGCGGCCGACCTCGACGGCACCGAGCCGGAGCTACAATATCCGTGACACCCAGCGTTACAGGGACCAACAGCGGGCGAACCGGGAGCTTGCGGAGCGCCGGCGCAAGGCCGAGGCGGATCACAGACGCTATTTGAGCGAGTTCATGAATCCCCGCCACGCGCCGCGCCGCAGCAATACGAGATGCTGCAGCGGCGCGGTACGCTAGTTCCAGCTTCGCTTGCGCGATGATCGACAGCTGCGAGGCTCGATCCCGACAAGAAGACATCGGCTGCAAGCGATCTGTTAACCGCTGCGACGAAAACGGGGCAGGTTTCGGCTCGCACCGACGCTCGCCATGCTGATTTTCACGCCTGCTTAGGAGCGTATCCGCCATGGCAGCCTTCAGGTTGGCATGGCGGGTACATAATCTTGGCGAACTTCCCTTCTCTCGGCGTATTGGCTGCCGGCCTCGCGATCACCTTCTCCATGCTCGCTCCGGCACGGGCGATCGAGGGCAGACCCGATCCAAAGGCGGCGAGCTCCGTCTGCGACAATGACGATGACGCCCCGACCGACGCCTTCGGCTTCACCGACGGCTCCGGCATCGCCGATCTCGGCCGCGGCAGTCTCGGCCTGACGCTCAATGCCGATGGCGGCGTCCGGCGCGGCCGTTCCATGGGCCGCGGCGCGATGCTGCAGGGCTCCTATGGCCTGCTGCCCTGCCTGGAGGTCAGCCCCTATCTGCTCGGCGGCACGACGCGTTCGCAGATCGAGCGCCAGGGGCTCAAGGACAAGGCCTATGGCGGTGGCTTCGAGGCGCGCTATCGCCTGCTCAGCCATGGCCGGCACGGCCTCGGCCTGACCATGGGTATCGATGCCGGGCTGGAGCGCAACGAGAGCCATGGCGAAGGTCGCTTCTCGACCTACAACACCACGATGCGCCTGCTGGCCGACAAGGTCCTGATCCCCGACACGCTCCATGCAGCCTTCAACCTGTCGCATAATCTGATCTGGTCCGGCCCCTCCCCGCATGAGCGGGCCTCGACCTTCGTCATCGGCGGCGCGCTCGCCTGGCAGGTCGTCGAGAGCGTCTATCTGAGCGGCGAGGTCCGCCATATGCGCCAGCACGACACCCTCGGCTTCGGCAAGCTCGCCGGGCACGCCACCTTCGTCGGCCCGGGCATCTACTGGCAGGCGACCGAACAGCTCGCGCTCTCTCTGGCCTACAACGTCCAGGTCTATGGCGAGGAGAGAGGCCAGCCAGGCCGGCTCGACCTGACGAATTTCAGTCGCCACCTCGTCCAGCTCGACATCGGCTGGACCTTCTGAGCGGCGCATGCCGAGCGGGACAGCTGCCGGCTCGTCGGCGCGTCGCCACATCCTCGGCTCGATTTTCTGCCCCGCTCCTGCTTCGCTGTGCGGCGATTCGCGGGGAGAAGGCTGAAGATGCACGACATCGATCGCGGCGCTCGGGCCGAACTCCACCGGAGCTGTACGGCGCGATCGCGTAGCTTTAGGCCCATGTTCGGCGCCTCTCGCAGATGACCGGCAACCACGGATCGGGCGCAGCATCGTGAACGAGATGAGCAGCGAAGACGCCTCCGGCGCCAAGGGCCTGACGTCGCGCCAGCAGCAGATTCTCGCGATCGTCCAGCAGGTCGGCTTCACCACGATCGAGACGCTTGCCGAGCGCTTCGGCGTCTCCGCCCAGACGGTTCGCCGGGACATCATCCAGTTGCAGGCCAGCAACTATCTGCAGCGCTTCCATGGCGGCGCGGGCCTTGCCTCCGGCGGCTATCGCTCGGCCTATGCCCAGAAGCTGATGGTGGCGCCGCAAGGCAAGCAGCGCATCGGGGCGGCGGTCGCCGAAATCGTGCCGCCCGGCGCCTCGATCTTCCTCGATGTCGGCACGACGGTCGAGGCCGTGGCGCGGGCCCTGCTGAGCAAGCCCGGGCTGCGCGTGGTCACGTCCAGCGTCTCCGTCGCGCAGATCTTCTGCAATCACGGGATCTTCGACGTCGTGGTCACCGGCGGCAGCACCCGCGGGGCCAATGGTTCGCTGGTCGGCCAGGCGGCGGTCGCCTGCATCATGGGCTTCCGCTTCGACTACGCCGTACTCGGCCTCAACGGCTTCGACGACGATGGCTCGCCGATGGATTTCGACCTCGAGAAGATCGCGGTGCGCCAGGCCGCGATCAGCCGCTCCGGCCAGGTCCTCGGGGTCGCGGACAGCTCGAAATTCGACCAGACCAGTACGGCGCGGATCGCGGCTCCAGGCGCGTTCCGCATGATCGTCACCGATGCCGAGCCGCCGCCACGCCTGCGCGAGGCCTGGCAACGCACAGGAATCGCCTGCCTCGTCGCGTAAAGCCTTGCTTAGCCGGCCAAGGTTGATCAGGATGTAAGAAATCTTACATGCGCCCGATCAACGGAGCGCCGCTTCCAGGGAGGTTGCCATGCTGCGCGCCAAGATCGCGTCGCTTTGCCTGATCGCGCTCGGCTTCGGCCTTGCCAGCCCGGCACAGGCGCAGACCTGTCCCAATCGTGGCACGCTCGACGCCCGCTATTGCGACGCCGATGGCGATCTGCTCGCCGACATCCCGTCGGACAAGGCGCGGCAGAAGGACCCGGACACGCTGATCTTCTCCTATACGCCGGTCGAGGACCCGTCCGTCTACGAGAACGTCTTCGCCGACTTCCTGGCCCATCTCACCAAGGTCACGGGCAAGAAGGTCAAATGGTTCGGCGCCGAATCCTATGCGGCGCAGGTCGAGGCCATGCGCTCCGGCCGCCTGCACATTGCCGGCGTCGCCAGCGGGCCGACGCCCTTCGCGGTCAACCTCGCCGGCTTCCGGCCGATCGTGGCGATGGAGAAGCACGACAACTCGATCGGCTACACGCTGCAGCTGATCGTGCCGAAGGGCAGCGCGATCCAGTCGATCGCCGACCTCAAGGGCAAGCGCGTCGCCCATGTCGCGCCATCCTCGAACTCCGGCGACACCGCGCCGCGCATCCTGTTCAAGGAGAAAGGCATCCTGCCCGGCAAGGATTACGAGGTCCTCTATTCCGGCAAGCACGACAATTCGATCATGGGCGTGGTCAACAAGGACTATGACGCGGCCCCCGTCGCCTCCAGCGTGCTCGAGCGCATGGCCGATCGCGGCATGTTCAAGCGCGACGACGTCCGCATCGTCTACGAATCCGCGCCCTTCCCGCGCACCGCCTTCGGCATCGCCCACGACCTCAACCCGGAGCTTCAGGCCAAGATCAAGGAAGCCTTCCTTTCCTTCGACTTCCTCAAGTCCGGACTCGCCAAGGAGTTCAAGGACACCAAGGGCTTCAAGGAGCTGAGCTACAAGGCCGCCTGGTCGGACATCATCGTGATCCAGCGCGAAAGCGGCATCACCTATACCCAGGACGGCCTCGCCAAGCTGAAGGGCGACTGATGTCTGACGGCTTCCATGCGGCGACGGGCGGCTCATCGCCGCTCCTCGCCGTCCAAGGGCTGACCAAGGTCTACCCGACCGGCAAGAAGGCGCTCGGCGGCATCGACGTCGTGATCGACCGGCCGCAGCTCGTGGCGGTTATCGGCTCCTCCGGCGCCGGCAAGAGCACCTTTATCCGCTGCATCAACCGGCTGGTCGAACCGACCGCCGGACGCATCCTCCTCAATGGCGAGGACATCGTCGCGCTCGACCGCAAGGGCCTGCGCGCCGCGCGTCGCCGCATCGGCATGATTTTCCAGGAATACAACCTGGTCGAGCGGCTGAGCGTGATGCAGAACGTGCTCTCCGGGCGGCTCGGCTATGTCGGGCTCATCGCCTCGCTGCGCTGGCGCTTCCCGCCGGAAGACATCCAGGCCGCCTTCGCATTACTCGACCGTGTCGGGCTCGACGGCTACCACAACCAGCGTGCCGATGCGCTTTCCGGCGGCCAGCGCCAGCGTGTCGGCATCGCCCGCGCGCTGATGCAGCGGCCGGACCTGCTGCTGCTCGACGAACCGACTGCGAGCCTCGATCCCAAGACCTCGCGTCAGATCATGCGGCTGGTGCGCGAACTCGTCTCCGAGCGCCAGACTCCGGCGATCATCAACATCCACGACGTCGCCCTCGCCCGCGCCTATGCCGACCGTATCATCGGCCTGCGAGACGGCATCGTCGTCTTCGACGCGGAGGCCTCGGCGCTCACCGAAGCGGCGCTGACCGAGATCTACGGCGCCGAGGACTGGGCTCCCGCACCGAGCGAGGATGACGACGAGCCCGTGCTGATCGGCATGCGGCCGTGAGCGCACCGGCTTCGCACCATCCGGCGCACTGGCGCGCGCCGAGCATATTCGGCAGCCCGGGGCGCCGCCTCGCCTTCTGGTTCGCGCTCGCGGCCTATCTCACCTGGTCGCTGTCGACGCTGAACGTCGACACGGCCCGCATTCTCGCTGGCCTGCCGCGCGCCTGGAACATCCTTGAACGCATGGTCCCGCCGGATTTCAGCCGCTGGCAGCTGCTGCTGACCGGCATGGTCGAGAGCGTGCAGATCGCCATCGCGGCGACGATCGTGGGTGCGGTGCTCTCGATCCCGATCGGCATCGCCGCCGCCGCCAATCTCTCGCCGCGCCCACTCTACCTTGCCGCGCGCGGGCTGATCGTGGTCGGCCGGACCTTTCACGAGGTCATCATCGCGATCTTCTTCGTCAAGCTCTTCGGCTTCGGCCCGGTCGCCGGGCTGCTGACGCTCGCCTTCTCCTCGGCGATCTTCCTCGGAAAGATGCTGGCCGAGGATATCGAGAACATGAAACCCGGCCCGGTCGAGGCGATCCGCGCCACCGGCGCCAGCTTCGGCCAGATATTCGGCTATGCCGTGGTGCCGCAGGTGCTGGTCAAGACGCTGGGCGTGCTGATCTACCGGCTCGATTCCAATCTGCGCCATTCGACCGTGATCGGCATCGTCGGCGCCGGCGGCATCGGCCAGACCCTCTCGGCCTCGTTCTCGCGCTATGATTTCGATTTCGCCAGCGCCATCCTCCTGACCATCGCCGCCATGGTCGCCTTCGGCGAATGGTTCAGCGACTGGGCACGGCGGAGGCTGAGATGACCGTGCATCAGCCCGAGCCACGCGGCACGCCGTTGCCGGCCCGCATCTATCCCGACAGCTGGGAGCGCTATTCGTTTAAGGAGCGCCTCGTCCACTGGCTCTGGCTCGGCGGCATCGCCTTCGCCGCCGCCTGGTCGGTTTCAGCGCTCGACATCGAATGGGCCTTCTTCGCCGATGCGCATGAGCAGGCGGCCGACCTGATCGAACGGATGTGGCCGCCGCGCTGGTCCTATTTCCCGCGCATCGTCCAGCCCTTGATCGAGACGCTGCACATCGCGACGCTCGGCACGATGATCGCGGTGCTCTTCGCCCTGCCGGTCGCCTTCCTGGCGGCGCGCAACACCACGCTGAACCAGGGCACCTGGCTGATCGGACGCGCCATGCTGGTGCTCTCGCGCTCGATCAATACGGTGATCTGGGGTCTGCTTTTCGTCGCCATCTTCGGGCCGGGCCCGGTCGCCGGCATCTGCGCCGTCGCGGCGCGCTCGGTCGGCTTCATCGCCAAGCTCGTCGCCGAGGCGATCGAGGAGGTCGACGCCGGCCAGATCGAGGCGGTCGAGGCGTCCGGCGCGCGCACCTTCCAGGTCTATGCGGTGGCGATCCTGCCGCAGATCCTCCCCGTTCTGATCGGCACCACGATCTATCGCTGGGACATCAATGTCCGCGAATCCAGCGTCCTCGGCTTCGTCGGCGCCGGCGGCATCGGCCTTCTGCTCTATGCCTCGATCAACCAGTTCGCCTGGTCGCAGGCCATCGTCATCCTGATCGCCATCCTCGGCATCGTCATCCTCAGCGAAGCGCTTTCCGCCTATGTCCGTTCCCGCATCGTCTGAGCGGCGCAGCCTCACCGATTTCCCGGCCGGCATCCGCGATTTGATCTCGCGCTATGACGGCTTCCTGCTCGACCAATGGGGCGTGCTGCATGACGGCAGCCGGCCCTATCCGAAGGCGCTGGCCTGCCTCGAGCGGATACGACAGGCCGGCAAGGCGGTGATCATCCTCTCGAACTCCGGCAAGCCCGGCAGCGAGAACGAGGCGACGCTGGCGAGACTGGGTTTTCCGCGGGCGCTCTACGACCATCTGGTCTCGGCCGGGGACGATGCCCGCGACGCCCTGATGGCCGGCGGCGAGCCGGCCTATCGCGGGCTCGGCCGCAGCTGCCTGCTGCTGGTGCGCCCGGGCGAGGAGCGCCTCGCCGACGGCCTCGGCCTGACGCCGACCGACGATCCGGAGGCAGCCGATTTCATCCTGCTGATGAGCATGGAGCCGCCGGCCCAGTCCGCCGCCGGCTGGCGTCCCTTGCTTCAACGGGCCGCCGCCCGCGACATCCCGATGATCTGCGCCAACCCCGACCGCCACCGCGTCCATGCCGATGGCCATCTCCACGAGGCGCCGGGCCTTGTCGCCCTCGCCTACGAGGAGATGGGCGGGACGGTGCACTATCACGGCAAGCCGCATGCGCGGATCTACCGGACCTGCCTGCACCTGTCGGGGCTCCCCGCCGCCCGGTTGCTGGCGATCGGCGACTCGCTCGAGCACGATGTCGCCGGCGCAGCGGCGGCCGGGATCGACGCCGCCTTCATCGCAGGCGGCATTCATCGCGGCGAACTGCGCTGGTCGGCGGCTGGCGAGATCGAGCTCGAGAGCTGCCGGCGCCTCTTCGCACGCGAAGGCCTGGCGCCGCAGTTCGCACTGCCCTGGTTCCAGTGGGACTAGAGCCCAGGCGCCGCAGAGCCGCAGTCTCCTCGCCCGGCCGGAAACGCTTCACCCCCGACGCAAGGCGCCGGGGGTGAGATCATAGCGGATGCGATTGGCCGGGAATGGGCTGACGCTCAGCTCTTCAGCTTGGCGTTGCACTGGCTCCAGTAGCCGCCGCCCTTCTCGATCCATTTCAGCTCGCCATTGGCGTTCGCCGTCTTGTTGGCGTTGTACTGGTCGGCGCAGGTCTTGAGGCGTGCCTTGCCGGCCGTCTCGTTGCTGTATTTCGAGGCGACCGCCTTCGGGAACACCGCTGCCTTGGCCTTGCCCATAGGCTTGGCCGGAGCGCTGGCGGGAGTGGCGGCCGGGGTCTCGGTCACCGCAGCGGCGGCATCGGCATCGGCCGCGTCGTCATCGCCGCATTGCGCCTTGCGGAAGTCGTTCCACTTCTGGCCCTTAAGCGTGTTCGCCTTCTTCGCGTCCTGATACTTCGCGCTGCATTCCTTCATCGTCAGCGCCGAGGCCGGCGCGGCCATGAAGCCCACGGCAAGGCATGCGAGCGCAGTCGAAAAGACGAGGTTTCTCATGGGAAGTCTCCTTCGGGCGATGAGTCGCACTCACCAGCGCGAGATTAAGCCGCGATGCGTCATCCTGTCATCGCCATGCAGGAACTTCCTTGCTCACGATGCGTTCCCCTCGCCGCAATCTTTCGGGAGCATGAGATGAACCGGCCTGCTGCCTTCGTCACCGCCGTGAGCCTCGCGCTAGCACTGGCTGCCTGCAACACTGTCGAGCAGCGCGTCGGCGGAGCGGCAGTTGGCGCCGGCACCGGCGCGGTCGTCGGCGGCCCGGTCGGCGCCGTGGTCGGCGGGGCCGCGGGCGCGGTCAGTGCTCCGACCGTCGTCCGTGCGACCAGGCGTGCCACCCGCTGAGCGGAAAGGCGTCTGCTCGCCTCACTCTTTCTGATCTTCGAACGGAACCCTGCCGTCGCAACCTAGTTTCGACAGGGAGCCCCGATACGAGCGATGGAGTTTCAAGCCATGGACAACGACAAGCGTATGCCGCCTGACGTGCCGCGCAGCGGCAGCGAGGCCAGGGACGAGATCGAGCGCGCCGCCAACGGCGTCGCCGAGCGGGCGAGCGAGCTCGCCAACCGCACCGTCGATAGCGTCAAGGGCAGCTATGAGCGGGCTCGCGAGAAGGTCGCCGAGATCGATCCGCGCGAAAGCCTGCGCGATGCCGGGCGTTATGTTCAGGAAACCGGCGAGGCTGCGGTCGAGACGGTCGAGCGTCATCCCCTGGCGGCCTTCGCGCTCGGCGCGGTCAGCGTCGGCCTGATCGCCTGGGCGATGACCGGGCGGCGCCCGACGAGCTGGCAGCCGGACACCAGCGGCTGGAGCCGGATGCTGCGCGATTATGGCGACGACGCGTTGCGGGCGGGCCGCCAGTTTCTCGGCAACGGACGTGAGCAGCTCGACCAGGGCCGCGACTACCTCGCCCGGAGCCGGGACTATGTCGATACCGGTCGCGACTATGCCCGCGAGGGCGGGCGGATGCTGGTGCAGCGGACCGAGCGCGAGCCGCTCGCGGCGGTACTCGGCGTCGGCATCGCGCTCTATGTGCTCGGCTCGCTCTTCACCGGGAGCAGCACGCCCCAGCCGGCGAAGCGGCGCGCGGCGAAGCGCTGAGCTCCGAGCACGAGGTCGGGCGCGGGGCCTAGCCGCCCTTGCGCCCGGACTTTTCCTTGCCGGTTTTCTCGACCATCGGCTTGCCGGAACGCACGATCGACGAGATCGCCAGGCTCGGCTTGCCGGATTTCTCCGCGATCACGCGATCCTGCTCGATGATCGCATCGCGCGCCGGCTCGTCGCCGTCGAGCCCGCCGAGGAGATTGCTCGGCACGCGCCGGTTCGAGGTGCGCGAGCCATCTTCGTAGAACACGTCGAACATGACGAATTCTGCATCGAGCGGCTTCGATTTCTTGCGGGACATACCAAATCCTGTTCGTCGGTTGGACGCTCGGCGGTCGCGACGCGCCGGGAATTCCTTGACGCGCATGGGCGCGGGGCCGCGTCTGCGGCCGTCAGCAGGGCAAGCGAGCGATCACCCAGCGAGGTAGAGGCCATTTACCGACAAGGCAAGCCCCGAAGGCATGACGCAGGGCCAGCTTGCCCATGCGGCAGCGCTAGGCGCATAACTGCGCGGCTCGCAGCTGCAGGAAGGATACGATGGAATTTCGCCCGGATATCGGCACGCTCTCCCCCGCCACTCGCGAGCACCTGGCGCCCGGCAACATGCTGCGCGCCGGCATCAACCTCTCGAACTTCCTGCTGGTTTCGAGCCGGTCCCCGGAAGGCGAGCCGCAAGGCGTCTCGCCCGATCTGGCGCGCGCACTGGCCGGACATCTCGGGACCGGCCTGCGCTATGTCCCCTATGCCAATCCCGGCCTGCTCGCCGATGCGGCGCTCCGCGACGAATGGGATGTCGGGCTGATCGGCGCCGAACCGCAGCGCGCCGAGACCATCGGCTTCACTCCGGCCTATGCCGAGATCGAGGCGACCTATCTCGTGCGGGACGCCTCGCCGCTGCGCCGGATCACCGATGTCGACGCGGATGGCGTGCGCATCGCCGTGACCGGCCGCGCCGCCTATGGGCTCTGGCTCGACCGGCATATCCGCAAGGCGACCCTGATCCGCTCCGGCACGCTCGACGAGGCCGCCGTGGATTTCGTCGAGCAGAAGCTGGAAGCCCTGGCCGGCCTACGGCCACGCCTCATTTCCGACCGCGCCGCGATCCCCGGGACACGCCTGCTCGACGGCCATTTCATGACCGTGCAGCAGGCGATCGGCGTGCCCCGGCCGAAGGCCGAGGCAGTGGACTATCTCACCCGCTTCGTCGAGGCGGCGAAAGCGTCGGGCTTCATCGAGGCCCTGATCCGCAAGCACGGCGTCGAGGGCCTCAGCGTCGCGCGCTGAGGCTCAGGCGCCCGTCCCGTCCGTCCCGGCGCCGCAGACCAGCGCGCAGACCTTGCTGCCGGGCTCCGGAACGAAGCGCTTCGACTGCAGGGCTGCGACCGCCGCCGCGCCCGAAAGATCGGCCGCAAGACCGAACTCGAACCAGAGCGAGCGCGCCGCCGCCTCCATCTCCTCGTCGCTCACCAGCACGATCTCGTCGACATTCCTGGCGGCAGCCTCGTAGATCGCCTGGTCGGTCTGGCGGCAGGACATGGTGGCGACCCGGGTCTCGAGCTTGTCGAGCGTCACCAGCTTGCCGGCCGCGAGGCAGGCATGCAGCGTCGGCGAGCCATAGGGTTCGATGCCGATGATGCGGGTCTTCGGCCGGAGCGCCTTCACGGCAGTCGAGAGGCCGGTGATCAGGCCGCCGCCACCGATCGCGACGAGGATGACGTCGACTTCGGGCATCTCGTCGAGGATATCGAGACCGAGCGTGCCCTGTCCGGCGACCACGACCGGGTCGCTGAACGGATGGGCATAGGTCGCGCCGGTCTTCTGGGCATGGGCGAGCGCCGCGGCATTGGCGTCGTCCCAGACCGCGCCGACGATCTCGACATCGGCGCCCCACTTCTTGAGCTTGGCGACCTTGTCGGCGACGACATTGGACGGCAGGAAGATCTTGGCCTTGGCGCCCAGCACATGGGCGGAACGGGCGATGGCGAGGCCGTGATTGCCACCGGAGGCGGTGACGACGCCGGCCTTGAGCTGCTCCGCCGAGAGCGTCAGCAGGCGGTTCATCGCGCCGCGGCCCTTGAACGAGCCGGCCGCCTGCAGCAATTCGAGCTTCAGCGTGACGCTGCCGCCGAAATCCTCGCCCGTGCTGGTATGGGCGTAGGGCAGCAGCGGCGTCTTGCGGATATGCGGCGCGATGCGCCAGCGCGCATCCTGGATATCTTCGAGGCCGATCACGACAGCGTCCCCCGGTAAGGCGCCGCGACGATCAGGCAGCAATTCCCCGGCTTGACCCGGCCCGGCTGGCGCCGGCCATAGAGGATGCCGTCGGCTGCATAGTGCAGGGTCTCGGGCGGGCGCGTCGGGTCCCAGGTGCAGTGGATCCGCCCGGCCGGCTGGCCGGCGCTGACCTTCTCGCCATTGGCGTGGAAGGGCTCGAAGACGCCGTCGGCGGTGGCGTAGACATAGGCTGCCGTGCCCGGCAGTTCGAGCACCTGGGCGTCGCCGCGCCGCGGTTCGCGCTTTTCGAGCGCGACGATGCCGAGATGGTCGAGAACATTGGCGACGCCACGCCGGCAGACCTTCAGCGCCTCGAGCGAGACCGTGCCGGCGCCGGCCATCTCCGTGCCGACCGTGACGAGCCCATTGCGGCAGGCTGCGGCGGTGGCGGTGCGTGGCTCGCCGAGATTGCTGATCACCACAGTCATCGGCGCATCGAAGGCCTGGACCGCCGCGACATTGCGCTTGTGCAGTTCGGGATCATCGGTCGGCTCGACGATCGCGCTCGGGATGATGTCGAGCGAGGAGCCGCCGGAATGAAGGTCGAGGAAGGCGTCGCCGAGCGGCATGATCTGGTCGTTGACGAAGGCCGAGATCTGCTGGGTGATGGTGCCGCGCGGATCGCCCGGAAATGTGCGGTTGAAGTTCAGCCCGTCGATCGGCGAGGTGCGCTGTCCGGCGATCACCGCATGGACATTGTTCGCCGGCATCAGGATCAGCCGGCCCTGGACGCGGCCGGGATCGAGATCGCGGATCAGCTCGCAGATCGCGATCGGTCCCTCGTACTCGTCGCCATGATTGCCGCCTTCGAGGATCGCGGTCGGGCCCTCGCCGTTCTTGATCACCGCGACCGGGATGCGCGTCGCGCCCCAGGCATCGTCATGCGGCGAGTGCGGGATCATCAGGAAGCCGACCTGCTTGCCGTTCTTCTCGGGGTCGACGGTCAGGAAGGCTGAGGACGGGCGTGGAGCGGTCTTCTGGCGGGAACTGGTCATGGCGGGCTCGCGGACGCGAAAGGGCGATCGGGGCCGATCAGCCCCGTGGTTTCGCCGGAAAAAGAAAGGAGGCCAGGCACGGAGTGCCTGGCCGAAGAAGGAAAGCTGCTCAGAGGGTCGGCAGCGGATCCATCGGCATGTCCAGATACTTCTTGTGCAGCCGGTCGAGCTCGCCGTTCAGGCTGTTGAAGAAGATGAAGCCGTCGAGCCAGCGCACCAGATTGTGCTGGTCCATCTGCACGCCCATATGGGCCGGGCTGCGGCGGATGGTGAACTTGCGCTCGAACTCCTTGTTCGGGTTCTGCTTGGCGAGCGCCTGGGCGACGATCGAGTTGGTGGCGAGCAGATCGGCCTGGCCGGTGATGTAGGCGGCCGCCGCAGTGGCGTCGTCCTCGGTGCGCATCACGTTCGCCTTCGGGGCGGCTTCGGTGATGGCGAGTTCCTGCGTCGTGCCCTTGGCGGCGGCGATGCGGGCCGAGCCGAGCGTCGCTGCGCTGTTCACCGTCGAGGACTTCGGCCCGTAGACCGCAAGGAAGGTGTTGGCGTAGGGCGCCGTGAACTGGATCTGACGCGCGCGCTCGGGCGACAGGCCCATCACCGAGATGACGATGTCGACCTTGTCGGTGAGCAGGAACGGAATGCGGTTGGCACCGGTGATCTGCTGCATTTCGAGCTTCACGCCGAGGCCCTTGGCGACCATCTCGGCGAACTCGATGTCGAAGCCGATCGGCTTGCGGCTGGCGTCCTGCGAGCCGAAGGGCGGCGCGTCGAGCGGCACGCCGATGCGAACCACGCCCTTGGACAGGATGTCCTGGAGCTTGTCGGCGCGGGCTTCGGCGGCACCGAAGGCGGCGATGGCCATGGCCGCCAGACCTGCAAACAGCTTACGCATGTGTCTTCTCCCCTCGTGGACCGAAACTGGTTTCTTCGCCTCAGTGCAGCACGGCGCTGAGGAAGGTCTTGAGCTCGGGCGTCTGCGGCTCGGCGAGCACCGCCGCGGCCTGGCCTTCTTCGTGGATCCGGCCCTCGTGCATGAATACGACGCGCGAGCCGAACCGGCGGGCGAACCCCATCTCGTGGGTGACGAGGATCATGGTCATCCCCTCCTGCGCCACGGATTCCAGTACCTTCAGCACCTCGCCCGTCAGTTCCGGATCGAGCGCCGAGGTCACCTCGTCGAACAGCATCAGCTTGGGCTGCATGGCGAGCGAGCGGGCGATGGCGACGCGCTGCTGCTGGCCGCCGGAAAGCTGCGACGGGAAAGCGTCGAGCTTGCCTTCGAGGCCGACGCGGCGCAGCACGTCGCGGGCGATCTCGCGGGCCTGCTCCGGGGCCTGCTTCTTCACCACCCGCGGCGCGAGCGTGATGTTGTCGCAGACCGAGAGATGCGGGAAAAGGTTGAAGCTCTGGAAGACGATGCCGACCTGCTGGCGCAGCTTGCGCAGATCGGTCGCCGGATCGTTCACCTGGACGCCGTCGACCCGGATCGTGCCGGCCTGGATCACCTCCAGCCCGTTGACGCAGCGCAGCAAGGTGCTTTTGCCGGAGCCTGAGCGGCCGATCACGGCGACGACCTCGCCTTTGGCGACATCGAGCGAGACGCCCTTCAGCACCTGGACGGCGCCGTAGCTCTTGCTGATCTCCCGGATTTCAACGAGCGACATCGAGCTTCCGCTCGAGCGAGCGGCTCCATTGGGTCAGAGGGAAACACATCAGGAAATAGATGCATGCGACGGTGATGTAGACCGCGAAGGGCTTGTAGGTGCCCGCCGCCGTCAGCTGGCCCTCGCGGGTCAGCTCGACGAGGCCGATCACGGCCGCCAGCGAGGTGTTCTTGATCAGCTGGACCAGGAACCCCACGGTCGGCGGGATCGCGACCCGCACCGATTGCGGAATGATGACGTAGCGCAGCTGCTCCGCCATGGAGAGGCCGAGCGAGGCGCCGGCCTCCCATTGCGTCTTGGCGATCGAGACCAGCGCGCCGCGCCAGATCTCGCCGAGGAAGGCGCTGCCATAGACCGAGAAGCCGACGGCCGCGGCGAGCCAGGGGTTGACCGAGATTCCGATCAGCGGCAGCCCGAAGAAGATCAGGAACAGCCAGACCAGCAGCGGCGTGCCCTGGACGATGTGGGTATAGCCGGCGGCGATCCAGCGCACCGGCGCGAAGGGCAGGATGCGCGCGATCGCGATCGCCAGGCCGAGGACGGAGGCGCCGGCGAAGGCGGTGACGGTCAGCAGCAGCGTCCAGCGCGCCGCGCCGACGAGGTACATCACGTCGATGAAGCCGAATTCTCTGATCATCGCTGCACGAAAGCCAGGCGGTAGATCACCGCGAAGAGGCCCCGGAAGGCGAAGGCGAGCGAGAGATAGAGCACGCCGATGACGGTATAGACCTCGAAATCGCGGAAGGTGCGCGACTGCACGATCGAGGCGGCATGGAACAGGTCCTGCACCGAGATCTGCGAGACGACGCTGGTCGCCAGCATCATCAGCACGAACTGGCTGGCCAGCGCCGGGAACATCGCCTTCAGCGCCGGGAAGACCACGATGTAGCGGAAGACCTGCAGGCCGGAGAGCCCGAGCGAGTGGCCGGCTTCGATCTGCGCCTTCGGCACCGCCTCCAGGCCGGCGCGCACGATCTCGGTGGTGTAGGCACCGAGATTGATCACCAGCGCGATCATCGCCGCGGTCAGGCCATCGAGCCGCAGTCCGAGGCTCGGCAGGCCGAAGAAGATCAGGAAGAGCTGTACCAGCAGCGGGGTGTTGCGGATGATCTCGACATAGGCGCCGACGAGGCGGCGCAGCCAGCCCGGGCCGTAGACGCGCGCCGCGGCGCAGAGGACGCCGATCGCCAGGCCGCCGACCATGGCGACCCCGGAGAGCAGCAGCGTGATCCAGACGCCTTCGAGGATCGACTCCCAGGCGGCGAAGACGTCGCGGAACTGAAGACCGTACTTCATCGCGTCAGGCCCACCAGGCCCGCGGACCGGCGGTCCGGTGCCGAAGGACTGCCCACGCTTGCTGCGGCAATGGCGTCATTTCTCTCCCTCTTTACGGGGAGGCTAGATTGGCTTCTTATTTGATGTCAAGCTTCATATATGAAACCGAACCGGTATGGGCGTCATGAGCGATCCCGTCGAAGCCGAAACTGACGACAAGGCCTCCTACGCCGCGCCGGCGCTGGAAAAGGGCCTCGACATTCTCGAGCTCCTGGCCGAGGTCGGCGAGCCGCTCTCGACGCGCACGATCGCCGAGCGGCTGCGGCGCTCGAAGAGCGAAATCTTCCGCATGGTCTTCGTGCTGCAGCAGCGCGGCTATCTCGAACGCGAGGCAGGAACCGACCGGCTCGGCCTGTCGCGCCGCCTGTTCGACCTCGGGATCAGGACGCCGGGCGGCAAGCAGCTGACCTCCGCCGTGCTGCCGCTGATGGAGCGCTTCAGCGAGGAGAGTGGCCAGGCCGCCCATCTCGTCGTCCTCAGCCGGGCGCAGACCGTGGTGCTGGCGACGACGGCCGGCCATCTCGATGCCAGCGTCATCGTCCGGCCGGGCTATGGCAGGCCGGCGCTGGAAGCCAATTCCGGCCTGCTCATCCTCGCCTTCCAGTCGGAGGCGCGGCGGCGGGCTTTGATGCGCGAAGCCGAGCCGGAGTTCCGCCAGCGCCTCGACCTGCCGGAGACCGAGGCGATCTTCGCCGACATCCGCGAACTCGGCCACCGCATCGCACCGAGCCGCGACATCCTCGCCGTCACTGACATCGCCTGCCCGGTGGTCGGCCTATCCGGCTATGCCGAGGCGGCGATCCTGGTACCGTGCCTGCAACGCCACGGCGTCGACACCGACGTGGGAGCAATCCTGCTGACGCTCAAGGCCTGCGCGGCCGAAGCCGGGCTGCGCCTGCCCCTCGGCTGAGCCGAAAGCGAGAAAACCGCCGGCATTTGCCTCAGGGATACCCTGCCAACGCCACAAGCTCTCCAAGATTGCTCGCGATTTTCCCCCTGACCGCAACAAACGGCACGGAGGAGGACCGTCAATGGCCGAGACCGCGACGAACACGCAGGCACCCGTGATGACCGATCCCGAGTGGATCGCGCTCGAGAGCATCAACGAAGAAACCCGCCGCTTCATCTTCGGCGAAGCGATGTTGCGCCTGCTTCAGGGACGCGGCCTGGCTGAGCCCGGCGACGAGCGCTGGAACGTGACCCAGGAGGGCCAGCAGGCTCTCCAGGCCCATAGCAACTGATCAGCCAGCCGGCGCCGTGCGCCCCGCCCCGCTGGAACAGCCCGGCGGGTTGCAACTGCGCGCGGCGATGCGCATCTCTGAGGCAGCGACAGCCGAAACGCACGAGCCGGAGCCGCCGATGATGAAACGCCCCGTCACCATCACAGTTTCCCACACGCTCGGGCGTGAGGCCGCCCGGGCGCGCCTGCAGGGCGGCGTCGACAAGGTCCGTGACAAGCTCGGCACGCTGCACATGCAGCTCACACAGGAGGACTGGCAGGGCGATACGCTGCATTTCGGCGTCGCCGCCCTCGGCCAGACTGTGAACGGCAAGCTCGATATCGAGGACAGCCTCGTCCGCGTCGAGGTGATGCTGCCCTGGATGCTCGCCGTCTTCGCCGAGAAGCTGCGTCTCGGTGTCGAGAAGCAGGGCCAGATTCTGCTGGAGCACAAGCCGGCCAAGGCCTGAGCGCGCCGGTCCTAACCCTCGCCATCCATCAGCGGGTGCAGGTCGCGCACCAGGCTCTTCAGCCGCTCGTCGAGGATGTGTGTGTAGATCTGCGTGGTGGCGATGTCGGCATGGCCCAGCAATTCCTGCACCACGCGCAAATCCGCGCCGTTCTGCAGGAGATGGCTGGCGAAGGCGTGACGCAGCACATGCGGGCTGACCTTGGCCGGTAACAGCCCCGCCGCCGCCGCGAGCGACTTGAGATCGCGCCCGAAGGCCTGCCGCGTCAGATGCCCACTCTCGCCATCGGAGGGAAAGAGCCAGCGCCCGCCGGCATCGCCCTGCTCGCGCAAGAAGGCGAGATGCGCGGCGGCCGCCAGCCGAGCCGCCTCGTTGAGCGGCACCAGCCGATCCTTGTCGCCCTTGCCGCGCACCACCAGGAAGCGCTCGCGCGTCGTCGCAGCCGAGAGCGGCAGCGCGATCAGCTCGGAAACGCGCATGCCGGTGGCGTAGAGCATCTCGATCAGGCAGCGCATCCGCAGGCTGCGCGCCTGTGCCGCCGGCGACTGGCCTTCCCGCTCCGCCGCCTGATGGGCGGTCGCGATCAGCCGGTCGACCTCGGCCACCGACAGCACCTTCGGCAGAGGCCGCCCGAGCCTGGGCCCCTCGATCGCCGCGGTCGGATCGCTGCCGACGAGGCCTTCGGTGTAGAGAAAGCGGTGGAACTGCCGCACCGCCGAGAGCCTCCGCGCCGCCGAGGAGGCCTTCAGGCCGCGCTCGGACAATTCGACCAGGAAGGCCCGGATATCGGCGGCTGCGACGTCTGCCGGGCCGCCATGCCCGGCGGCGAATTCGAGATAGTCGTCGAGATCGCGCTGATAGGCCTCGATCGTGTTCTTCGCCGCGCCGCGCTCGGCAGCGAGCATGTCGAGGAAGGCGTTCACCCAGGCGCGCGCTTGCCGGGTCATCCGCGGCTCATTTCTGCAGCTTCGAGGGCGGGATCACCTCGACCATCTCGCGCGGCTCCGGCTTGACGAAGGTGACGAGCGCGACCATGCCGCCGAACACCAGCCCGCCGATCACGGCGAGGAAAGTCAAGAACTTGAACAGCGTCGGCACGGCCGGCGATTTCCTTGTTAACCCTGTCGGTTATTCCCGATCCGCCACCGCAGATGCAAGCCTTGGATCGTCGGCGATCAGGCGCGCCTGCCGCAGGCCGCGAAGGCTGCTGCCGACGAACCAGCGCGCCTCGCCCGCCAGATCCTCGATCCGCAGCGCCGCTTCCCGTGCGCTGCCGGCCTCCAGCAGCTCGCGCCGCAGCACCCCCGGCAGCAGTCCATGGGCGGCCGGCGGTGTCAGCAGCAGCCCGTCGCGCTCGAGGAAGACGTTCGCTCGGCTCGTCTCGGTGACGAAGCCCTGGCGGTTGAGTAGGAGCGCGTCGTCGCAGCCTTGCGCCTCGGCAGCGGCAAAGCAGCGCTCATAGCGCGCCCGGCGCGTCGTCTTGTGCCGCGCGAACGGGTCGGCGGCATCGGCGCGCTCCGCCGCGATCGCGATCGTCAGCGCGCGGCCCTGCTCCGGCGGCAGCGGCACATGCCGTAGCATCACCGAACCATCGCGCTTCAGCTCGAAGCGAACACGCTGCTCCCTCGCGTTTTCGAAGCCGGCGGCGAGCGCGGCCAGTTTTTCCGTCAACGCCTCCCGCTCGAAGCGAAAACCCAGTTCAGCAGCCGAGTTTCCGAGCCGCTGGAGATGCAGATCGCGCCGGCGATAACCCGCCTCCGGCGACCAGAGTAAGGTCTCGAACAGACCGAAATCCTCGGCGAGATCGGTCAGGACCCGGGCCTTGAGCCGGCATTCCGCGAATTCGCTCGCAGCCTCGGAATCGACGACGATGCCGCCGCCCACCCCGTAGACGCCCTCGCCGCCGGGCAGCAGCGTCGCCGTGCGGATCGCGACGTTGAAGCGCAGATCGCCATTCGGCGCGATCGCGCCGATCGACCCGGTATAGGCGTCGCGCGGCCAGGCCTCGAGCTCGCGGATGATCTCCATGGCGCGCAGTTTTGGCGCGCCGGTGACCGAGCCACAGGGGAACATCGCCCGGATCAGCTCGCCCGCCGAGAGGCCGGGCCGCAACCGGCTCGTCACCTCGGAGGTCAGGGTGTGCAGCGTCGGATAGGTCTCGACGCTGAAGAGCTTTGGCACGGCGACGGAGCCAATCTCGCTGACCCGGCCGAGATCGTTGCGCAGGAGATCGACGATCATCAGGTTCTCGGCGCGCTGCTTCGGATCGGCCCGCAAGGCCGCCATCGCCGCGGCATCGCCCGCCGCATCCACGCCGCGTGCGACCGTGCCCTTCATCGGCCGCGTCGTCGCCCGCCCGTCTTGGGTCTCGACGAAGAGCTCCGGCGAGACCGAGAGGAGCGTCGCCGCGCCCGTCGCGACGATGCCGCCATGGGCGACCGGCTGGCCCGCCCGCAAGGCACTATAGAGCGCCAGCGGGTCGCCTTCATAACGGAAGCGGACCGGGAAGGTCAGGTTGACCTGATAAGCGTCGCCCGCCCGCAGATAGTCCAGAACCCGCCCGACGGCGGCGGCGTGCTGCTCGGCGTCGAGCCCGAATGCCAGATCTTCGAGCGGTGGCGGCGCGGCGAGGCCGGCGAACTGCCGGTCAAGCGCGGCGCCGTCCAGGGCGAGCGGCTCGCGGAACAATCCGATCCAGAGCAGCGGCAGGGCCCGCCCCTCCGGCATCCGCCCCTCGAGACGCGGCTCGAAGGCATAGCCCAGCTCATAGGAGAGGAAGCCGGCCGCGTGCAGCCCCGATGCCAGCCCGGCTTCGATCCGGGCGAGCGCTTGGGGAACCTCGTCGAGGCCACGTGCCTCGACCAGCTCCACCGGCTCGGCATAGAGCAGCGCCGCCCCCGCGCCAGTGCTGCGATCATCGAGCAGCACGAAAGGCGCACGCAGGGCAGCGATCTC
>JAESGI010000255.1_pt1 | contig 27806 bp, 37 predicted proteins | sample 9269671 | NCBI WGS metagenome assembly JAESGI01 (sample SAMN14515641, study PRJNA621666) | algae metagenome | isolation source: Nostoc indistinguendum CM1-VF10 and co-occurring heterotrophs from gravelly... | place: USA: Clark Mountains, San Bernardino, California | collected 1998-06-05 | reverse complement strand
TACGTCAGGGTTTGGTTGCAATGCTGGAAGAAGCGCCAGATATCCAAGTTGTTGGACAAGCTGGGAATGGTCAGGAGGCACTCGCTGTCTTTCGTCAAAAACAGCCAGATGCAACTTTGATGGACTTACGAATGCCCCAGATGGATGGAGTCGCTGCGATTACTGCCATCTGCACCGAGTTTCCTGCTGCTCGGATTATCGTATTGACAACTTACGAGGGCGATGAAGACATTTATCAGGGATTGCGGGCAGGGGCTAAAGGGTATTTACTCAAGGATGCCGAGCCAGAAGAATTGCTGTCCGCGATTCGCGCCGTTCACAATGGACAGAAGCACATTCCACCCTGCGTCGGTGCCAAACTTTTAGAGCGCATGGCAAGTCCAGAATTAAGCGATCGCGAGTTAGAGGTGCTTCAACTCATTACAACGGGCAAGAGTACCCAAGCCATTAGCAAAGCTCTATATATTACTGAACGCACCGTCAATTTTCATATCAATCATATTTTGAGTAAGCTGGGTGTGGAGGATCGCACTCAGGCTGTGATCGTTGCGTTAAGGCGGGGTATTGTTAGCTTATAGCGTCAAGTCGCTTTGCTCCAATTAAAAATTATTAATTAAAAAGGTTCTTCAGTACTTGTTATGCTAAACTAACAATTAAAATGCCAGCTTAATAAGCATCTTACTCGGAAGTTTTCAAAATTTCTAAATCCATAAGCAGAGCGCTTAATTAGTTTGAGTTTGTTATTGATACCTTCAACACCACCACTAGTTGTCCTATTATCAAAATAAGCAATTATCTCATCAAACCAACGGATAACAGTATTGTTGCTATTTGGAAAATATTGTTTAGCTTTTGAGAGCCAAATACCCAGTTTAAAGACTGCTGTATACCAATTATTAGTTTTATTAAAAATAGTTCTAAATTTCTCTTTTAATTCATGCATTACTTTGAGAATAGAAGACACCTCTTTTACTTGAATCAGCTTAGTTTTTTGCTCATCATTTAAATCTGACTCGTTTTTAAGTAGAACGTATTTACTTTTATTAATTCCTGCTAATGTTTTTTCATTTTCTGCCTTTTTTGATGATGTTTTTGCTTTTGTTATTAACTGCTCTACATTCCGCTTTTCTTGTTTTCTCTGCGTATCTAATTCCTTGTTTATCTGAACCATAACGTGAAATCTATCTGCAACTACTTGAGCTTGAGGCATTAATTCTGTAACTAAACTTTTATACCATTTCCATAAATCTATACTGACTTCTTCTATTTGTTCTAAAACTTCAGTTCCCCACCATATAAGGGTTTTCTTGATTACCTCTTGAGTGCGATCGCTTAAGATTACGAGCAGCTTAGATGTATCTAAGTCTACTAATACTGCACAGTAATTACCTTTTCCTTTAATCAGAGCTATCTCATCGATTCCAAGTCTTTTTAAGTTTAAAGGTTTTGAATCTAATAATTCTTCAGATGCGTCTTTTAACATACGTTCTATCTCTTCTGTTGTTACTATCCCTTTTGATGCTACGCTGTGTATGTCATTCTCTAAAACTTCTTGTATTATTTGGTGTGCGAGCCGTTTTGTATAAGTCCTTTTCTTCCTCACAAAATCTAGGTCTTCGCTAAAGGGTTTTCTACATTTTTCACATTTGAATTGTCGCCTATTAATTTCTAAATATACTGATTTTTCCCAAAATGGTAAGTCTTTAATAATATGTCGATGATTTTGATGTAATTTATGGCTGATTGTGCCGCACTTAGGGCAAGTACCATATGACTTTTTTTATTCGGTTTGTAAGATTATTCCAATCTCAGCATGAAGACGATGTGATATAACTTTTACATCGTTTAAATCAAGAAGCTCTGTTAAAATTTTAATATGTCTTTTGCTGACCATAATTATAAATGCACCAAAAATACTATGACTATATTTATAGCCAATAATAAATATTGCTTAGATGTCAAGCATGGCAGCATTTTTAGTGTTTTTTTGATATAATTGTTAATATTTTTTCTACTATTAACTAATAACTTGGCATAACAAGTACTGAAGAACCATTAAAAATTGAATAAACAAATCTTAATTTTGCATTTTTAATTCTCGAAGGGTGGGGCTTTGACGCGAAGGATTAATTAAAAATTATTATTCTTAATTTTTAACTTTTAATTTTTAATTAAAAAAAGGTCATACCTGTCAAATTTGTCAGTTTATTAGCTGTCAAATTTGTCAGATGATATCCTGACATTTTTCTCAGCGACAAAATCGAGTCAACCCTCTAAATTAAGATTATGCAACAGATAACAGAGCGGCATTGGTCTACCCAATTGTGAAAGAGGTTTTATAACAATCATCTGTCTCTACCTGCTGCACTCCTTTCCTTAAAGGTGCTTTCATGAGTCTCGGTGATTATAATCGGTTGCTTGTGCCGATTTCAGAACAAGATCATATTCAGGGATTGGTGAGTACTTCAGTGACACTTGTGCAATATGGTGACTACCAGTGTTCCACTTGTGGCGAAGCTCACCGATTAATCAAGGCAATCCAAAAACAGGTCAATGACTTGTGTTTTGTATTTCGCCACTTTCCACAGCCGCAAACACATCGTTATGCTCAACGTGCAGCTGAAGCAGCCCAAGCGGCAGCCACCCAAGGTCAGTTTTGGCAAATGCACGACATTTTGTTCACCCATCAACAAGAATTAGGAAACGATTATCTTGTGGAGTATGCCAATAATCTAGGACTCGATATTCCCCAATTTCTGCAAGATATATCCAGTCAAATACACATAGCGCACATTAATCAAGATATAGAAAGTGGATTACACAGTGGAGTAACGGCTGCCCCAGCTTTGTTTATTAATGGAATTCGATATACCAGTCGCTGGAACATTGAGCAGTTGATGGCAGCTATTGTCACTACAAGGCATTAATGTTCCTGGTCTTTAAAAAAGAGAGGGTAAGCAGTTATGCAAAGAAGAACCAGTTTTGAAAGTAAAGGTCTAAAGTGTTCCGTCACCTTTTACACTCCGGATCAAGTCGCATCCGGCGAGCGCTGTCCGGCGATTGTCATGGCTCATGGAATTGGCTTGACCAAAGAAATGGGATTGCCGCAGTTTGCTGAACTCTTCGTTCAAGCTGGGTTCGTCGTCTCACTGTTCGATTATCGCTACCAGGGTGCCAGTGAGGGAGAGCCTCGTGGGCAAATGCTTCCTACCGAGCAGCAAGAGGACTTCCGCAATGCCATTACCTGGACACAACTACAAAGCGAAGTTGGTCCTGAGCGCATAGGTCTGTGGGGCTTCTCCTATAGCGGCGGTCACGCGCTGCATCTGGCTGCATTCGATCCACGCGTGAAAGCGATCGTGGCACAGATGCCTACAGTGAATGCATTTCTCATCTCCCGCCGAGTGGCTTCCCCACTTCAACTGGAAGAACTCACAAAGATGGTTTCACTTGACCGGATAAAACGGTATCAAACCAAAGACGTGAGTTACCTCTCTTTGGTTGCTTTGCCTGGTGAACCCAGCTTCCTTGCAACACCTGACGCATTCAATTGGGTTGAATCGAACAAAAGCGCGAGCGAAGGAAGATGGGAGAATCGAATCTCCTTTGAATCGATTGAACACTGCCTCTATTACGAGCCGATTCCTCACCTCGAAGCAATCTTTCCCACACCGCTATGCCTGATTACGGGTGAGAAAGACTTTCTTTCACCTGCCGACATAACCGCCGATGTCCATGCGCGTGCGATGGAGCCTAAGTCTCTGACAATTTTGAAGGGCGGACACTTTGACGGTTTCCAAGGCGAAGGCTTTGAGATTGCCAGTACAGTTGCGTTGAACTGGTTCGAGAAATATTTGAAGCAGGTTTGAAAGTTTTTTTTCGCTGTAAATCATTAAGTTTAGCTGCGAATAGTCAAAGAAAAGTATTCGTGATAAATATGACAAAAACCATTTTGATTACGGGAGCCTCCTCTGGACTGGGCAAAGCCACTGCGTGCTTTTTCGCCCACGAAGGCTGGAACGTTGTGGCTACAATGCGGCGACCGGAGGAAGAACGAGAACTTGTCCAGCTCCCCAACGTGCTTGTGACACGGTTGGACGTTCAAGATCGCATCAGCATTGTTACGGCAATCGAGGCTGCGATCGCTCGATTTGGGCGGATCGACGTTTTGCTCAATAATGCTGGCTTTGGACTCTTCGGGTTGTTTGAGGCGACACCACCCGAAAAGGTAGCGGAGCAATTCAACATCAACATCTTCGGGGTCATGGATGTTATGCGTGCGATTTTGCCCCATTTTCGGCAAAATAAAGGCGGCTTGCTCCTCAATATAAGTTCCGGAGCTGGCGTATTCACGCTGCCGATGCTTTCGCTATATTGCGCCAGCAAGTTTGCACTCGAAGGTTTCATTGAAGCACTTTCCTACGAGCTAGCTTCGCAGAATATTGCCGTGAAGCTTATCGAGCCTGGTGGCATAGCGAACACAAAGTTTGAGCAGCGTAGCGGTGCCGAGGCTGTACAGAATGCCACGATTCCTGACTACGATCGCTTCGTCGCGCATACCAACGCTGTCTTTGAAGGTCTTCGGGAAGTGCGCCAAGCCACAGAAAAGGACGTTGCAAAGGTAATTTACCAGGCGGCAACTGACGGCATTTCAAGAAATCAGAACACTCCTCACGAGGCGCATCCGAGTTTCACGGGATTGATGGGGAGTTGAGCGTGACCGATCTGATTGCGCCTGCTGTGGTATCCCAACGCTTTGTAGACGCAGCAGTGACACTAGGATATGACCACAATCCTGATGTTAATGGAAAGCAGCAGTCAGGGGCAGGACTCTATCAGTTGACCATTAAGGATGGTAAGCGGCATAGTGCTGCTGCTGCCTTCCTCCTGCCCATTCTCCAGCGTCCCAATTTGACTGTAATGACAGGAGCGCTAGCCACTCGCTTGTTGTTTGAAGGCACTCACACCGTTGGGGTGGAATATCTGCACGAGGGCACACTGCACCAGGTCAGGGTTAACTCCGAAGTGATTTTAAGTGCTGGCGCATTCGATTCGCCCAAGCTGCTGATGCTTTCCGGTATTGGTGATGCAGAACACCTGCAAGCCTCGGGAATTCCGGTACTGGCTGATTTGCCGGGTGTTGGTCAAAACCTCCAAGACCACCCTGTCGTGTCCGTGGCACACGAGGCAACTCAGGATTTACACACGGCTTGCAGCAGTAGTATTGCTGAAGCTGCTTCTTTTTGCATACCGAGGGTAATCTGGATGCTGCGCCAGATTTACAGTTTCTCTTCGGCCCCGTTGTGTTAGTGCCGCCTGGTTATGCCCACTCTGGTTTAGGATTCACAAGTTTCGTCTGTTTGACTCATCCCCAAAACATTGGCAGTGTCAGTTTGCGTTCTCCCGACCCCAAAGACGCACCGATGTTTCGGATGAACTTTCTCCAAAGTGAAGCTGATATGCAAAAGTTAGTAGTAGGGATTAAATTACTCCGTAACTTGTTCGGTGCAAGTGCCTTTGATGAGTTTCGCGGTAAGGAAATCGCTCCAGGTGCTGACAAGCAGAGCGATGAAGCACTCGTTGCTTACGTCCGGGAAACTTGCAGTACAGTGTGGCATCCGGTAGGCACTTGCAAAATGGGCACTGACCCAATGGCGGTAGTAGACCCTGAACTACGAGTACATGGAATTGAGGGCTTGCGTGTTGTGGATGCCTCCATCATGCCAACAATCACCACAGGAAATACAAACGCGCCCACCATTATGATTGGCGAAAAAGCAGCCGATTTAATTAAAGCCGCAGGTTGCGTTTCACAGCAAGTAACTTCAGCGATTGCAAGCTAACTTGCTCGCGCAAAGATAAAGGAAAGGCTTCTGACAGCATATATGCAGAAAAGTGAATTTTTGAGCAGGAGTGCCCGCCTGTGGCGATCGCAACTTTCTTCTGTAACATTTACAGCATAAATACCTTCTTCATCTAAATTGAACGCCTAATATTTCATCACACAAATCATTCATCAATAGGAGCAATCTCATGACACAATCTTTCTGGCTTTTTGGCTCTCGGCTTAACATTGTTGCCGATCACACCACAACTGGGGGCCAGTACGATCTGATCGAAGGCTACTTCCCACCTGGCACACAAACTCCCCCCCATCGCCACACGCGCTATTCCGAACAACTTTATGTGCTGTCCGGGGAATTCACGGTCTGGGCGGGTGAAAACAAAGTTGTGCTAAACGTTGGTGAAAGCTTCCTAATTTCTCCTGGCACACCTCATGTGGTCGCCACACTCAGCGATAAGCCAGCTCGCGGGTTGGTCGTCGCTGCGCCCAGCGCCTTTGCTCGGCTGATTGCAGCAGTAGGGACGCTAGATGCGGCAGAAACATCAGACATGGCACTGTTTGAGCGTATTTCTGCTGAGATTGGCGATGAAATGCTTGGTCTGCCTGGAACCCTACCTGCCGATGTAATTACAGCAACAGCATGAACCTTTTCTTTATCTGATCTGGAAGCTTGAAACAACAAACCAATTAAAAAAAGAAGACTATAATGCCTTACATTACTGTCGGTCAAGAAAATTCTGGAAACATCGATATCTACTACGAAGATATCGGAGCGGGTCAACCTGTCGTCCTAATCCACGGTTTTCCTCTCAGTGGTCATTCCTGGGAGAAACAGGTGGCGGTTTTGCTGGACAAGGGCTATCGGGTCGTCACTTATGATCGCCGGGGCTTTGGCGATTCCAGCCAACCGTCGTTTGGCTATGACTACGACACCTTTGCAGCAGATTTGAACAAGCTATTGACAGAACTTGACCTGCGTGATATTGCGCTAGTCGGCTTCTCAATGGGGACAGGCGAAGTGACTCGCTATCTCGGCAAGTACGGTTCGGAGCGCGTCAGTAAAGCAGTGCTAATGGCTCCGGTGCCACCTTTTCTATTGAAGACAGACGACAATCCCGAAGGAGTCGAGCACAGTGTCTTTGACGGGATTATGAAGAGCATTGTAGACGATCGCCCCGCCTATTTGTCCGCATTTTTCAAAGACTTCTACAATGTTGATGTGCTTCTGGGCACTCGCATCAGCGATGATGCCATCCGGTTGAGCTGGAATGTCGCGGCAGGAGCATCCGCCAAGGGGACTCTGGACTGTGTGCCATCTTGGTTGACGGACTTCCGTGATGATCTGCCGCGCATCGACGTACCAACGCTGATCGTCCAAGGGGATGCCGATCGCATTCTCCCGCATCATTCCACCGGAGCGAGACTGCCGAAGTTAATTAAAGACAGCCGCCTTGTGGTAATACCTGGCGGTCCGCATGCCATCAACTGGACTCATGCAGATCAAGTCAATCCAGTGCTGCTGGACTTTCTTAAAGAAAATTAATCAGCATTCCCATCCCAAAATACATACCTCAATTCCTCACGTCACGCCTGTAACCCATCCCTGCCTAATCAGTGCAAGGCTTAGTCAATGGCTTGACAACAATTAGTCGCAATAGGTACACATCTCCAAAAAAGACACCATGACAGATCAAAATGTAACCATTCCAGCCTTCTCCGAGGGCAGTTTTAGCGCCTATTTAGCAGCACCCAGTACTCAGCCTCTTGCAGGAATTGTGTTGATTCAAGAAGTTCTTGGGGTCAATAATAATATGCGACAGACTGCCGATGATTTTGCTAAGGCAGGCTATTTGGTGCTGGTGCCAGATTTGTATTGGCGACTGGAACCCGATGTGCAACTTGACCCTGAAGATGAGAAGCAGTGGGCTAAAGCTTTTGAGTTACTCAGAGCGTTTGATGTAGATAGCGGCGTAGAAGACCTGAAGGCAAGTCTGTCTTTTCTGCGGCAGTATCCCAGTAGCACAGGTAAGGTTGGCAGTGTGGGTTTTTGTTTGGGCGGCAAACTGGCATATTTCATGGCAACACGTACTGATGCTGATGCCAACGTTAGTTATTACGGTGTTGACATTGACAAGAATTTAGCAGAGGCGACAAAGATTCAGAAACCGCTGATATTGCATATGAGTGAAAATGACGAATTTGTGTCACCAAGCGCTCAAGCGACCATTCAGCAAGGGCTGAAAGACAACCCCCTGATAACAATCTATCGCTATGAAGGAGTTAGTCACGGCTTTAGTCGCGTGGGTAGTTCCGCTTATCGCAAACAAGCCGCAGAATTAGCGCGCGATCGCACGTTAGCGTTTTTGAAACAGCATTTAGGCAGTGGTGTCAAAGTCTAAAATGGGGCGACTACTAGATGGCGATGCGATCTGCGCTTCTCTACGAGACGCTTTGCGTAGCTTGCTTCTACGAAGTGGTACGCTATCGCCGACCATATCCATCGCTTTATGACCACTCATGTTGGGGAACGGACGAGGTTGTAGGAAGTACGTTCTCATCTTTTTGTCACCTGTTACAGGCAGCTCTTTTAAACTCAACAATTACAGGACTTATAATCATGAAAAAACTAGAAGGAAAAGTCGCTCTTGTCACCGGCGGTACCAGCGGCATCGGTCTTGCCACTGCCAAGCGCTTTGTCGCCGAAGGTGCTTACGTCTTTATCACAGGTCGTCGCCAAACTGAACTTGATGCTGCCGTGAAAGAGATTGGTGAAAATGCTACAGGTGTTCAGAGCGATGCCTCCAAACTGGAAGACCTCGATCGCCTGTTCGCCACGATTAAGCAAGAGCAAGGACACGTCGATGTGATCTTCGCCAATGCTGGCGGTGGAGAACTCGCCCCACTCGGAGCGATCACCGAAGAACACTTTGACAAAACCTTCAACACTAACGTCAAAGGTCTGCTGTTCACTGTCCAGAAAGCACTGCCTCTTTTGCCAGAAGGCGCTTCCATCATTCTGAACGCCTCGACTACTTCTATAAAAGGTACCCCAGCCTTCAGCGTTTACAGCGCTACCAAAGCCGCGGTGCGATCGTTCGCCCGTAATTGGACGCTCGACCTCAAAGAGCGCAAGATCCGGGTTAACGCCATTAGTCCTGGTGTGGTTCCGACTCCTGGCTACAATCTTATAGGACTGAATGGTGAACAGGTGCAAGAATTCGTGGACAGCCAAGCCGTCACCATCCCCCTGGGACGAGTAGGCACGCCCGATGAGATTGCCAAAGCCGTTGTCTTTCTCGCTTGTGACGACAGCAGTTTTGTCAACGGCATCGAGCTGTTTGTCGATGGCGGTATGGCACAGATTTGAAGTTTCTCAACAGGGTTGGCAAGTTTCCAGATGGGCTGTTTATAATCCACTTCATCTGTCAACTCAAATAACTCAAGGAGGCAGGAAAAACCAAAGGAAATCGCCCGTTTAAGTTGGAGCTAGCTCATAGAAACGCTTGAAATGCCATTTTACGCTACCACACTATGAACAACCCCGAGAATCCTCGACTACCCCTGCCGCCTTTCGATCATGAATCCGCTATCCAAAAAGTCCGAATTGCAGAAGATGCTTGGAACACACGTAACCCTGAACGAGTATCACTCGCTTACACGTCGGATAGCCTTTGGCGCAACCGCTCAGAATTTCTATCCGGTCGTGAGGCGATCGTACAGTTCTTGACCCGGAAGTGGCTTAAAGAATTGGACTACCGTCTTATCAAAGAGCTTTGGGCTTTTCAGGATAACCGAATTGCTGTCCGGTTTGCTTACGAATGGCATGATGATTCGGGCAACTGGTTTCGTTCCTATGGCAATGAAAATTGGGAGTTCGACGAACACGGATTCATGCGATGGCGTATTGCCAGCATCAATGACCTGCCAATTCACCAGAGCGAACGCAAATACCACTGGATACTTGGTCGTCGTCCCGACGATCATCCCGGATTGTCTGACCTCAATCTTTGAGAAGCCGGAGCATTGCATCAATGCAACTAGAGAACAAACAAGCAAGTCTGGATCAGTCGATACTTAACCATTGACCCAATTCAAAATTCTGATGAAACTCATCTCTGTCAACGTCGGGCTGCCGCGTGAAGTGGCCTGGAAAGGGAAAACTGTAACAACTGGAATTTTCAAAGAACCAGTCAGTACAAGGGTGATGGTGCGATCACTCAATTTAGAGGGTGATAAGCAAGCTGATCTAACCGTTCATGGAGGAGCAGACAAAGCAGTCTATGTTTATCCGTTTGAGCATTACGATTACTGGCGAGGTGAATTGCCTGACACAGAGCTATCACTGGGCATCTTTGGTGAAAATTTCACAACTACTGGATTAAGAGAAGAAGAACTGAACATTGGTGATCGCTTTGTGATCGGTACTGTAAAACTGATGGTTACACAACCTCGCCTACCCTGCTACAAACTTGGGATTCGATTTGGACGACCCGATATGGTGAAACGCTTTCTCGCCAGTCGTCGCACCGGATTTTACTTCCGTGTTTTGCAAGAGGGCGAAGTCGGAGCCGGAGACACTCTAGAGTTGGTGAGCCGAGATGACAACAATATTACTGTTGCCGATATCACTCAGCTTTATGTTCGTGAGAAAGACAATCCAGAGTTACTTCATCGCGCTGCTCAACTTGAAGCCTTACCCAAAAGTTGGCGCGACTATTTCCAGCAATAGCATATTTTCATTTAAATTGACCACGCAATACAGGTGGCGACAGAACTGTGCATCATCACTGAGAATCGATTTCACGCCACAATTTCAGCTTTGCCTATAACCTTAGAAAGAGTAATCTCATGACCACATTTCGTACAGTTTCCATAGATGGTTTAGATATTTTTTATCGAGAAGCTGGTTCCCGGAATAACCCGACAATTCTACTGTTGTACGGTTTCCCAACTTCATCTCACATGTTCCGCAATTTGATACCTGCACTTGCTGATCGTTTCCATCTGGTTGCACCTGATTATCCTGGCTATGGCAACAGTTCAATGCCAACAGTGACTGAGTTTGACTACACATTTGAGCATTTAGCACAGATCGTGGAGAAGTTTATTACCGCGATTGATCTCCAGCGATATAGCCTTTATGTAATGGATTATGGTGCTCCCATTGGCTATCGGATTGCGGCTAAATATCCAGAGCAGGTTGAAGCACTCATTGTCCAGAACGGGAATGCCTACGAAGAAGGTCTGCGTGAATTTTGGAACCCAATAAAAGCATACTGGCAAGACCGTTCTCCTGAGAATGCTGACAAGCTCAGACCCTTTTTCACATTGGAAACGACAAAGTGGCAATACACCAACGGTGTCCGCAACCCGGAGGCGATAAGCCCTGATAACTGGAATATGGATCAACTCTTCCTTGATCGCCCAGGAAATGATGAGATTCAACTGGCGTTGTTATATAGTTATGGCACAAATCCACCGTTATATCCGCAATGGCAGGAATATTTCCGCAAACATCAACCACCGACGTTAATAGTGTGGGGCAAAAATGATTACATCTTTCCTGCTGAAGGTGCTTATCCCTACCAGCGCGACTTGAAAGACGTTGAGTTTCATTTACTCGATACCGGACATTTTGCTCTGGAAGACCAAGGAGATGCAATCGCAAACCACATCACGCAATTTCTCACGTCACGACTGCAACCGATCCCTGTCTAATGAGCGCGAATTTATCAGGTAAAGTGGTCTGGGGCAACGGTCTATGCCCTGGTATTGAGTGATGAGAAAAGGGCGATCTCCCACAAATTAGGAGCCGACTTCATGACAAACAACTATAGGGCATCGCACTTGCATCTGTCTTCTTCGCGTCCTTCGACTCAGCCTGGATCGCTGGAAAATGCTGCATATCTCGGTTGGTTTTTAACGAAGAGAACCGTGAACATCAATAATCAAGAAGAAAAACCATGAATATCAACAATAATGACACCGCAGTGGTAGTTATTGATCCGCAGAACGATGTCTTGAGCGAAACAGGTGTCTCCTGGGATTTGGTGGGTGCTAGTGTCAAGGATAATGAGACTGTCGAGAACATCGAGCGAATCTTCAAAGCCGCGAAGCAAAATGAATTTGAGGTTTTCGTCTCCCCCCACTATTACTACCCCACCGACTATACGTGGAAATTCGCCGGAACCGTGGAGCAAATGATGCTTAAATCTAGAGAGTTTGATCGCAAGGGCGCGTTAAACCTCGATAGTTTCTTGGGTTCTGGCGCTGACTGGCTTGATCGCTACAAGCCGTTCATTGAGGATGGCTTGACGATTGTGGTCAGTCCCCATAAGGTTTATGGACCGCAGAGCAATGATCTGGTTTTGCAACCGCGTAAACGCCACCTCACCAAAGTCATTCTACTCGGAATGCTAGCAAATATTTGTGTTGAAGCTCACCTGCGCGATTTAGTTGAACAGGGATTTGAGGTGCTTGTCGTCAAGGACGCAACAGCTGCCCCTCAACATCCTGAACTGGGCGACGGCTACAAGGCGGCACTGATCAACTTTGGGTATATCGCTAATGCAGTTCTGTCTACGAATGAAGTTGTAAAAGCAATGAAGTAACGTCAAACTCAAAGGAAATAGAAATGGGCATCCAATACTATGACGACATTATTATTGGCGGCGGCAAAGCGGGTAAAACACTTGCACCTGCGCTAGTTGCTGACGGACGGAAAACCGCTTTAGTGGAACGCAGTTTAAACATGATTGGTGGCGGGTGTATTAATCTTGCCTGCATTCCTACCAAAACAATGGTGGCGAGTGCTAATGTTGCAAATACAGTGCGAAACAGTGCCGCTTATGGTGTTAAAGCCAATGCACCCACCGTTGATTTAGTAGATGTGATCCGCCGGAAACAAACGGTTGTGCAATCCATGCGTGAAATGAACTTGCACAATTTAGAAACTGCTCTGGGTCACGAACTGATCATTGGCACGGGACGGTTTGTTGCTCCCAAAACTATTGAAGTGACAACGCATGACGGCAATACTCAGTTACTTACCGCAGAACGATTGTTTATCAACACAGGCACGCGACCGTTGATTCCATCCGTACCCGGACTCACAGAAGCTGGGTTTTTGACAAGTGAGTCGATTATGGAGCTAGACCAGTTGCCTGAGCATTTGCTCATTCTCGGCAGTGGCTACATTGGTTTAGAGTTTGCCCAGATGTTTCGGCGCTTTGGATGTCGCGTCACCGTGATTGAGCAAAGTGAGCAAATTCTGTCACAGCAAGATCCAGATATAGCGAACGCGGTGCAAACGCTACTGGAACGAGACGGGATTGAATTCTTGTTGAAGGCGAAGGTGTTAAGGATCGAGCGCAGTGGTCATGAGACCATCCTTCAAATCCAAGTTGCTGATCGCCCCCTCACCCTCCAGGGGTCGCATTTGCTTGTCGCCGTAGGTCGTGCGCCAAACACCGATAGCTTAGATTTAATTGCTACTGGTGTAGCAACCGATACGCGCGGATTTATTCAAGTCAACGAATACTTAGAGACGAACATACCCGGTATTTGGGCGTTAGGCGATGTCAACGGAGGACCACAATACACCCATGTATCGCTCGACGATTATCGCATTGTCAAAGCGAATCTGATTGATGGAGGCAACCGCGGTACATACAAGCGCTTGGTTCCATCTTGCCTTTTCATCGATCCAGAACTAGCTCATGTAGGTTTGACCGAAACTGAAGCACGTAAACAAGGGTATGCTATTCGGGTGGTGAAGCTGGATGCCTCAGCGATTCCTCGAGCGAAAACCCTCGGTCAAACCGATGGACTGCTGAAGGCGATCACGGATGCCGAGACAGGTCGGATTTTGGGGTGTTCTCTGTTGTGTCATCAAGCGGGTGAAGTAATTTCGACGGTGCAAATGGTAATGCAAGCTCAGATGCCCTACACCGTTCTGCGCGATGGAGTGTTGACTCATCCAACGATGACTGAAGGGTTAAATATGCTGTTTTCAAAGTTGTAAGGCAGCAAGTGCAGATACCTGACAAGCTAAACACCTGGATGAGGAGCTTAGGCTAATGACAAATGGCACTTAAAAAAAGGTGAAACATTTGTAGCTTAACCTTATTTTGTTACTCTCGAAAAACAATAATCGAAGCAAAATTCTGAAACTTTGATTGAGCCAAGCTTTGAGACTTTATTTTTTAGCAGGAAATGAAATTGATGGCCAAAACCTGGAAATTAAAGCTCGGAAAGGCTTTCGATAATTGACTTCTCCCAAAGTCATAAAAGACCATCATCGAAGCGCTAATGGACAACGTGTCTGCTCAGGTGTTCACCTACCTAAGTTTGCAGTTACGCTTTCGCCTGACACCGTAGCACTCACTGCGGCAAGGATACAGCCGCACTGGCGAATGGTCGGACTATCGACTTCTTCAAGCTGCGCCTCAAGTAGGCAGTCCTTAGTTTCTGGTTCGCTGTCTGCAAACTAAGATAGGGTTAAATGCCATCTCTAGAAAACTCAAATTATAAAGTACAAAATTTTAGCTACACTCGTAGTACTAGCAACTACTAGTTTTGTTACTCCTGCCAAATCTCAAGAACCTGTAACTGGAGCTCCAGCAACATCAAATCAAGTTGTGAATGCTTGCGTTCAAAATCTTGCCCAAACTTTACCAAATCCTTTTACTGATGTTCCATCAGACCATTGGGCTTTCAAAGCAGTTATGACCATGCACTATTGTGGTGCATTTCGCCAAACGACACCACCAGCTTTATTTAAAAAACTCCAACCCACTCAACGCCGACAGCAACCACAGCAAGAACAACGGTTTGAAAAATAATTATCTATCACAGATATGCTCAATTCACATACGGTATGCGCGACTTTGAGCTTCTTCCCTGGCAGCCGTCAGATATGGTTGCTGGTGATGGTGTGCTGAGTAAGGAAATCTGGGGATGGAGAAATGAAGTAGCGAGATCGCTCTTACGGGGCGTTGTTTATCGTCCTCCAATCGATTCTCACAAGTATCGCCGAAAGTCTTGCTGATATGGGCTATTGGAGTGATGAATGGTGTGTTGGGGGGAAATCTTAGGTCAAAATTTGATTTGGTAGCTTTTTTAGACCGATGTACACCATCTTTAAAATAAGTATCCTGCACATCGATTAAGTGTCAGCAGGTTTCGAGTAATAATTGTGCTGTTATACTTATTATTTGCATTTCCAAAATAATCTGATACTAACCCTGTTTTGTCACTTTCGGAAAACAATAATCGGAGCGAAACTCTGAAACTTTGATTTGATAAAGTTTTGAGCTTTTCTTTTCTAACAGAAACTAAAATTTATAGCCAAAATCTGAAAAATAAAGCTCTCAAAGGCTTTCAGGCATTGGCTTCTCCCAAAGTGACAGAACAGGGCTAAAAGCACTTAATACGAAGAACCCCCATATCAAAGAGGGTTCAGGAACACTTGTGGAATGTTCAGAGATAAAGATAGCTTTGAAATTAAGATCAGCCGAAGGCGTATCCAAGTCCCATGAGCTGTTAATTATTGAATCAAAGTTTGTAGCGCTAATCAAAAAGGTTTTCCCATCAAGGTAACGGTCAAAGACCGGACTCAGTGGGCTTTCGCCAACCCAAGCATAGCCAGGTAATCCGTCCAAATCTTTTAATGAGCTTAAAAATGCCAAGTACTTGCCACCAGAAACTAATTCAATACCCCCTGTATTAAAAACAAATTCTTGCATTGGGTAAAGAGAATTTTGGAAGGTAGTTGAGGGAGGTTTACTTTCAAATAAAACAGAACCAGTTGGTGTATTATTTTTTTCATCCCATTGGATTACAAAAGCACGAAAATCCACTACATCTGGAAAAGATAAAGGGTCTGATAAAAAGAAACTAAATTCACTCAGCACATTATCAGTATTAGGTACAGTAAAAGTCTGCCCGATATTAAGAGGAATCCCGTTACCTAAAGGACTTCCTTCGCCCAGATAACCAATAGCACCATTAATTCCACATTCCGCCCCACAAGTATCAATAAATGTTGCTGCCTGTGATTTACTAACTCTTCCTAAAGCTAGAATTACTGCAATTGCTGTAATGAGCGATAGATTTTTCATAGTGTTATCAACTTTGCTTTATTTGAGGGAAATTACTAAAATACACGTTGCTTTTTTCGCATCTTGCAGTTAGTGAGAAACTCACCTTTAGCTTTAATTAAATTAAAATTAAAGGAGTTCAAGTGTTAGTTCTAATCACCAATGCTGTTTGGATCTTGTCAAATCGGGAGCAAAGGAGCGGATGAACTTTTTCTTTGTGAATATCTTTGGTGTTGCGCTCGGCTGTACCCACAGTTATTCTACGCGATAAAGGTGATCAAGCAATTGCTGCCGTTAGTTTTGTGATGGGGTTGAACTATCTGACTGTCTAATCAGTAGTAACCGTGTATTGTTAATTTTCGTATGCTGCTTGATTGTTAGTTGTTTTCCCCTTATCCTCACAAAAGGTAGTAATGGAAAGTGAATTTCCTTTTCAAGACAAGACTTCAGGGTGATTTATGAACAAAGGCGAATTAGTGGATGCTGTCGCAGCAAAGACCAACGTCACGAAAAAGCAAGCTGATGAAGTCATCAGTGCTTTTTTGTCAGTTGTTACCGAAGCTGTAGCCAATAGACCTATCCTTAATATAAACTTTGTGGGATAATCAAAAAATAATTAAGTAATACGTGTATTGAATAATGACAAGCCCAATAGCCACGAATTGAATCACATCCGCAAGAAGCAAAGCGATTAATCGGTATTGATTATGAGCAATTTTTAGCATTAGTAAGTTTGGCGGAAAAACGTCATTTAGAAAAACGTGCAGAAATCGAAAGTAATAAAACTCGTATTATTGCTCCTGGTGGTGGACGAAAACCGGAAATATCTTCAAAAGAAGGGATCTGCTTATGTCTAATTTATCTGCGACAAAAACCAATTTTTGAAATATTAGGCTTACTCTTTGATGTCTCCAAAACAAAAGTTAATAATGCATTTAATTATTGGGTAGAAATTTTAAGAGACATCTTACCCGCATCTCAAATAGAAGAAGGTAGAAGGAAATAATCAAAAATATCAAGAGTTGCGTCGAATGCTTGGCGAATACGAATTAATTGTAGATAGCGCAGAGCAAGCTATAGAAAAACCTGTGGGCTAACAAAAACAGAAACAATACTATTTGGGAAAGAAAAAAATGCATACTCTAAAAAACCAGTTTATTGTGCTACCGAATGGTGCAGATATTGTTGATGTATGTATTGGTAAATTAGGTAAAACAAGCGACATAGGTTTATTTCGAGAAACACGACATAAATTCAATGTTGAACAAAAATTTATTGGTGACAAAGCTTATATTGGAGATAATGCAATTACTACACCACATAAAAAACCAAAAAAATCAGAGATTTCCGAATTACAAAAAGAACAGAATAAACAATTATCTTCACGGAGAATTGGTGTTGAACACATGATATATCGAGTAAAAATATTCCGAGTAGCGAGTGTAAAATTTCGCTTATCTCGTCATCGCTATAATCAGGTAATAATGGCAGTATGTGGACTTGTAAGATTGCGACTTAATTGCTCAGGTTTTTTACCTGTTAATACTTGAGTTTATCTAGGAAAAATAAGTTTTTATTCTTTCTATCTTTTACTTACTAACTGATAATTTATGTCCACCCTGGAAATTAACTACGATTGGAGGTGACTTTGGCTGTTCAAATCTGAACTGTTTTGGTATACGATCTCTTGAACCTGGGGTCATGCTCTATAACTGCTGAAATACTTGCTATATATACATTTTCGCAGTTTTTGACCTCTTTTTTTCAGATTTTGTGAGAAATCCGCGACGGCGTGGTTTTATCCAAGGGGTGGCTATTAGTACAGCTGCTGTAAGTGCAGCAGCTGTACTAAAAAAAGAAGTGGCAGATGCTGCAAGTATTGGAGACGATCAGGCAATCCCTCTCCAAAGTACTGAATTTGATTTTATTCAGAAATCGGCTGCCCTAGAGCCAGATAAGATTGTAGATAGTGCTTGTCAATTCTGCAATTCTCTGTGCCGATTGAAAGTTCATCTCAAAGACGGACGCATCATAGATGTGTTAGGTGAACCAAATGACCCAGTACAGGCTGGTGGCTTTTGTATCAAGGGGCCAATGATGACCCAGCTAGTATACAATCGTTTTCGCTTGAAAAGCCCAATGAAGCGGGTTGGTGGAAACAAAGGTGACAGCAATTCTAAATTTGAGCCAATTTCTTGGGATGAAGCACTTTCAATTATAGCTAGCAAGTTTTTGGCACTCAGAGATGCAGGCATCGCCAGAGCGATCGCGAACAAAACCTCTGGAAGACTGCCACGGGGAACAGGTTCTCTGGTCGGGCGCTACTTCGATATGCTGGGCAGCCCTAATAATACCGATGTTGGGCCTGTATGCAACGATGCAGGTGGCAATGCTTTGGCATGGACATTTGGCTTGGGTAATTTTACAAACGGTTACGGAATCGATGATGCAACTAAAAAAGAAGACTTAGGAAGTGCCACAAGCCAATGACCCAGAACATGGTGGTATGTTGTTAGGTCATCTTGAGCCAGAGGCAGTGATGATGACCATATCTAAAATGCCGAGCCTTGTAGCCCGCAAAGATGGGCAAGTTGTAGGATTCTTACTCAGTTGGTCAAAGGCAACTGCTAATTTACCAATAATAAAGGTGATGTTACAAGCCTACGCTGGTACAAAAGATGCTTACTTATATGGCCCCATCTGTGTTGATGAAACTATGCGTGGGCAAGGTATTGCTGCGAAAATGTTTGCTAAATTGAAAGATTTTTTACCAGACCGGGAGGGAATACTGTTCATCAAGGCAAACAACAAAGCATCACTTCAGGCACATCAAAAGATGGGTATGTGCAAGATGGCAGAGTTCATCTATGAAGGCACTGAATTTTTGGTATTCGCCTATAATGGCTAACTACTTGATGGGTTTGGGTGATTCGAGCGGCGCGATTGCTTTTAAGAGCGAGGGGCCTAATCCCAAAACCCAGGAAATAATTACAATTCGGGCAACCATTGTGCCTGTATTTTTTACTTGTTGCAGTTTCGGGAAAAAGTAGCACATTTTGCATTACTGATGCGTTGATTTTATCGAAACAAGAGTGCTGTTTCAATACGGTTAGTAAATTCAAAAAAATAATCGCAGTTGCAAGGAATGCCCAGACTGAACTATTTATGGAATTATCAAAACAGGTAGAGAAAAATTATATTAGCGCTGACAACTCCTTAAGATCAGAACTATCAGAGAAAATTCAATGGTCTTTAACACAGCGAGATGTTAATTCGATTGAATTACTAATGCCTTTATGGTCATGGTTTTACCGTTACTATTTTCAAGTAAAAACTGATGGATGGCATCACATACCAACAGAAGGAAAAGTACTACTGGTTGGTTCCCATAATGGCGGGATGGCTTCTCCAGATTTAGTAATGATGATGTATGATTGGTTTTCTAGATTTGGAACAGAGCGTTTGGTATATGGTCTAATGCACCCTTCTGCTTGGAAAGTGAGTCCAGAAATAGCCCAATTAGCTCAGAAAGTTGGAGCAATTGTTGCACATCCAAAGATGGCTAGTGCAGCTTTTGATATGGGGGCTAGCGTTCTGGTGTATCCGGGAGGACAATATGATATGTTTCGGACTCACAGCCAACGCTATAAAATTAATTTTGCTGAGAATAAGGGCTTTGTCAAACTGGCTTTAAAACAAGAAGTTCCAATTATTCCAGTGATTTCTGTAGGCGCTCATGATACGTTGATTGTTTTATGTGATTGCTATGATTTAGTCAAACAACTACATGAGTTAAGGTTGCCGTGGCTTTATCAAATAGACCCAGGAATTTTCCCAATTTATTTAGGTTTACCTTGGGGCTTGTCTATTGGGCCTCTGCCTAATATCCCTCTACCTGTGCAGATTCATACTCGTGTATGTGATCCAATTACTTTTGAAAGATATGGTCGAGATGCAGCTAAGGATCGTAATTATGTGAATAATTGTTATGAATTAGTTCATAACCAAATGCAAGAAGAGCTAAATCAATTGGTTATAGATACTCAAAAATCTTCATAAAATCAAAACATTTCAAAAAAACTCGGAGAAAAATATGTAAGCAATTTGGGAAAATCTTATTTATGGAAATTGCATAAAAACAAGCTTTAACAATAGTTACATCAGTGATATAGCAATCCTATCGCTGGCTAATTCCCCGATTTAGCTGCAAATCCAGTTAAGACTGCGGATTTTGCCGAAGCCCTAACAAATTTCCGTCAATATCCTTGAAGGTGGATAATTGCACTCCGTGACCGACATCTGTAATTGGCCCAACTGAGACTCCTCTTTCAGTCAGGCTTTGACGAGCAGTAACTATATCGTTGACAACAAAGGTATTAACAGTATTACCTGGTTCAACTGAGTTACTCAAGTTCAATCCGATTGCAAAGCGTGGAATATCAGGAAAACTAAACTGTCTCCAGCTAGGTGTGTCATATTTTTCTTGAGGAACTAACCCAAGCTTGGACTTGTACCACTCGGCACTAGCTTCAAGATTAGTAACGTCTAGTTTAGTAATAAAACTATATTCACCAAAAGTGTTTTTCAATGTCATATTCTACTGTGCTAATCCAGAACTTTTGCAATATGGCTATTATAAGCTTTTTAGCGTATAACTTCATACAGCTTCTTAGATGTCGGAGGTTGCCAGTTGTAGCTCTGCTGTTCATACAAAAGCAGGTAAAGCTTGGGTTATAGTGGGTGTTGAGATGGGAGGATTTGACAGTGCAGCGAACCGAACAAATAAGTTCTAGTTTTAACGACTTGTGAGCAGTCTAAAAACTAGGCAATTATAAAGCAATACGCTTGGGTTAGGCATTTTTTTCTTCTCTCTGTTCCCTCTGTGCCTCTGCGGTAGCCTGCGGCAAGCCGCTTAACGTCTACCTTAAAAAATTTGACTTTGATAAAGAGTTTTAGCTTTAACCCAAGCGTATTGAATTAGAAAGTAAGGTATCAATGTTAATTTTTTCCGCTAAATCCTGAAGTCTTCAGATTCAAGAATCATCTTTTTGTAATTATAGATTTATCAATTCTCAATAGATATGGAACTAAGCAGAAAAATAGAAAAGCCCATTTTGAAAAAGGCATCTGTAACAAACTTATCCCAAAAGTTAGAACCAGAAGTTGAATTTATTGAGGCTCCCATACCAGCATTGGAAGCCAAACAAAAACTGCAAGAGAATAGTAACAAGCCAGAGTATGGTTCTGACTATTATTATTCACCAGCATTTTACAATTCTCAATTTAAATCAATTGAAAGTTCAGGGTGGCAAGTGTCAGATATTTAGCGAGAAATTCGGGTAGATAGTTACTATCATACTTGGTAAGCTCTGAGCGCTAGCAAGGATGTCAAATGGCAAGCAACACACTTGTGGAATGTGTTGCAAATGCAAGGGTAACGGAGATAGGACACCGTTTAAAAGTCAAAGGTTTAAATAGGGGTATATCTGCCCTCATTTTTAATATAGATATCAGATGAGGGTGCGTTAGAATCGAAGTAATGGTGACTTGGTTGATTTGAAGCTAGATTAAAGAATCGAGGGTAAAAGTTGCTTACAGGGCAATTTTTAATAATTCGGTGATTGATAAGTTGTTTATACAGTATTTGTGAGCAGTAATCAAAGTATTGTATGCAACCGATGTAGCCCCAAAATAGCGATGTAGAGTTTAATATTTACAGGTGTAAAAAGTATGGCTAAGGTAACAATCTCCATTGGGCTAACTGATGCAGAAATTAAAGCTTTATCGGCAATGCAGATTTCCGAGAATGAGTCATTAAATCACACAGCAACAAGATTGCTCCAAGGAATCCTAGGTCAGGCAAAAGCTGGGCTGGCGTTATCTAATAGTGATGAGATTAAGGAAATAGTTAAACAGGAAGTAAATGCTTTAGCTGCGTCTACATCTGATGGGGAAGAGATAAAACAAGTGATTAAGCAGGAGATGGCAGATGCGATCGCTCAGATAAAGGGTTTAATAGATCAGCGTTCTGGTGGAGTTGCCCTACAAACACAAGAGGCTGTTTCCGTTGAGCAGCAAGTCATACCAGATTATTCAGCAATACGCGAAAATATCCTTTCCCAATTGAAAACAGGCAAGCAGTCAGCAGCCAAAGCAATCGACGCTTTTATTGAGGAACTGGGTGCTGTAAAGGAAGAACAACAGCCAGCAACTGTGGAATTAGATGTAGCGAGTTAGGATTTTGTGCTGGTGACTATTAACCAGTCAACTTAATCACACCTTGGCTCAAAAAAGCAAGCTGATGAAGTGATCAGTGCTTTTTTGTCAGTTATTACCGAGGCTGTAGCTAATGGGGAGAAGATAACGCTCGTTGGGTTTGGGTCATTTGAGCGGCGCGAACGCTCAGAACGCGAAGGGCGTAATCCCAAAACCAATGAGCCAATGACAATTCCAGCAACCATTGTGCCTGCGTTTTCTCCTGGGAAGCAGTTTAAAGAAAAAGTAGCACCATAAATGAATTGCTTGACTATTAGCAATCTAATCACTGCAAAACCGTAGTCCTTACTATTCTCAAGACAGCTTCGCTTTACCTTACACAATAAACAAGGGCAAACTATTAGGTATCAAGAAATAATGTTGAAACGTCGCACAATACTAGTTGGTTTAGCTGCGCTTGGCTTAAAGTTAGGTGTTAGTAGACAAGTTCATGGGCAATCTACTAGCGGCCCAGAAGCTTGGCAAAGTGTCTACAATGAGGCGGCTGCTGGGGCAACAACGATAGTTACAGTTCCACTTTTGAACTCCTCTTCATCATCTATCTTGCAAGTAGTCTTCAAATTGGCAGGTTATTGGGGTGGTTAACGCCATACCTTGTTAACTTTTGGAGCAATATTATGAATAAAAAATGGGCTGCTAAACGACTTACAATCAATCTCACATCAAGTGAAGCAGAAAGATTAGAAAAATACTGTTCAATTACTGGTAGACCAGCAACCGATGTGATCCGGGAATTAATTCGGTCTGTGCCAATTGAAGAAGTACAAAATGCCAATTAGGAATTCATCTAGGGGAAGTTTAAGGGGTTTTTCTTTCCCTTTCCCCCAAAATCCAACAAGTATTTATAATACACTTACCAGCGCGTTATTAAAAAAGCTCCTGAATCGACAAAATTTCAACAGCAGTAGTAGCTCAAAGTGATTCAACGCTGTTATGTGTATAGAAAGGGCTGGCAACTTTTTTTAGCTGGCATTTAATAAACCGGATATAAAACAAAGCCCTGGTAAAATCCAGGGCTTTTTAAATTGAATTTTATTTAGTATGACTTCTACGGATAGCATTAGCCGCGACGAAACAGAGTTTCGAGATAAACTTGGGAAACACGGCGATCTCCATCAGCATTTTGCAGCAGAAACAAAGAAATGGCTGCGGTAATAAGGCGACGTTCATCCCAATCAGGATGTTTTTCTAAGTAGGTGTTGAGAGATTGATGTAGGGTTTCAGGAAGGGTAGTAAAGATATTTTGGGTTGAGTTCATCCGTTCAAAGCTTCCGAAAGAGCAAATTATAGAGACAATAAGCTAGAGGTGATGCAGCGTTTGTACTGTTTCACCCCGTTCCTCGCTTGCCAAACCACCTGCACTAACAACTGAATATTTTTATACAGCTGATGTTCAAAATGGAACGGACGACAAAGGCTAGTCGATTTATTGTGTGCTGATTGGCTCGGTTTGTCAATGTTGCCAAATGTTAAAGCGAAATATAGAAAAAATAAATAATTACGTGAAAATGAGGGTTAGAAGCAGGTTTTGTTTACCTTGCGTAACAATAACTCAGTAAAGCAGACTGATGGTTACAGCCATCACAAAATCCCTGATGGGTGAACAGAAGCCGATTCTCTTGTAAAACAACTGTGGAAAACAGCAGAAATAGCTGTGGAAAGCCTGTGGAATCTGCTAGAAAAAGTAGAACTAATGATAAGAATTGCAAAAAGTGACAATGGGTAAGCTCTGCTATTGCCAGGGGCTGAAAACGCAATAGATTATTTGCAGCGTCATTGGTCTGTTAACTGCCATTACTTTGAACAATTTAATTTTTTCTAAAAGCTACGGGTAATGGCTCTCCTGCTGGCGCGATGAGAGTGCTTTTCCGGCTGGGATTGCCACCGAATGAATTAACCGCTTTACCGCTTTTGATAAATCCATTCACGCCCAGCTTTTGCTGCTGCTTCAGCACTAAAGTAAATCGGATGCTCAATAAACACCGTACCATCGGGGTTAATAATCCGAAACTGCCAGCATTTCCCCAGAGTGTAAAATACGACTAAAACACGAGACTGAATACAGACAACTGAATGAATCTTGGTGGTAGTCATGGTACTGTGCAGTTGCGCTTGCTGAATATTAGTAAAGCAGCCATTCTCATAATGAAAATAAGTATAAATACGTTTTAGTGAAACTAAGTGATCGAGCCTAGTTATAGATGTTTTAGAAAACTTTTTAACATTAGCACTTTTTGCAACTAACTTAAGTATAAATAATAGTCTATCTTAAGTTAGTTTTTGCGGGTAAGTATAGCAAGTAAACTGTTATTTGATTATTGAATGTAGCTTTCCATAAAGAGAGTACCTAAATATCAAGAATTTAAGTACTCTTTATCCAAACTAGGATTTAGGCACTGTATAAATTAAGCATAATGTTGTTGTGAATTTCGGCTCTTCAGGTGTGTCAGTTCTACCGCAGGTTCAAACAATTTGACTACCCAGATGCTGAGATATGTTGTAGTCGAACCTCTAACGGACTCGGCATTTTGAGAAATGCGATATCAGGGTCAGGGTTTTGGTTAACATAGAAATTCTAGTTCCCAAGAAATAAACTATGCCCAAGACTTGGAATATTAAGATAGATAACCATTTTCAAGCCAATCCCAATTGCATCATCGCCACAGCCGATGTAGACAGCTTCCCTATAGACCTCCCCCTAGAACCGAACATCCGCGAACCGAACCGCAAAAGCGCGACCTACAGACAAATCTTCGACTCGCTGACGACCGAACCTGCAAAATTCTTCTCTCGCCACAGTGGAATCGTTCTGTCAGCTAATAAAGTTAAGCCCAACAGAAATAAAACCGAGCTAGAACTGGAAATTTTAGAAGCTAACGAGGGGGGCAGCGATGGCATTATCAACGGTGGTCATACAGTTTTAGCCTTTGAGCAAGCGAAAAATTACAAATACGATTTAACCGAAGCCAGAGTAAAAGTTACCATCCACATCGGACTGACTGAAGAATCAGCCAAAGATATAGCCCTGGCTTCAAATACCACAACACCAGTTGATTCTCGCTCCAAAGTGAACGCCAGGGGTGATTACAAATTTATCAAGCAGTATTTAGTCCAGTTAGAAAGAGCAGAAGATAGAAAATTCCGCATCGCCTATTACCAAAACCAAAGCGGCGCACCCAGAAACGCTCAGTGCAATGTCAACTCCAATTCGCAATTCGCAATTCGCAATTCGCAATTAAGACAATTTAGTGTTGGCTCTGTACCTCCCGCTAATTGAAGACCACCAACCTACGGTATGGTATTGGCTCTGTACCCACTTTTAGCCAATTAATCAATTAGTTCATAATTCGCATTTTCAATTGCGAATTGCGAACTGCGAATTGCGAATTGTTTGGTCACCCATTTGCTCAAGCTCCTTTACTGCCTCGACAGAAATAAATACAATCCCGACGGCAATAAACGAACCAAACACCCAGCAGGGATGAGTCTTCCAAGTAACATTACAGACGCAGAAACCGAAAGATTAACTGCTTTACTGCCTCTCTTGACTCATGCTCTGTGGATAGAGCAAAGACTGTACGAAATTATCCAAGACCATATCAGCAACCCCAGAAGAAAGGGTAGCAACGATTTAGCATCAATAGATATACGTAAAACTACGCTATTGCCTGATAGCAAATACTCTTTCGGTTTTGGTGCGCCAACCGACTTGGCACTACCGATAATTGCATCATATCGGGTATTTTTGGATAAGGACTATAAATGGATTCTGCCGTTTGACGAATTCGCCGAAGACTTTTTGCAACACTTGTGGAATAACTACTTCCGCAAATACTTGGTGTCGGAGAAAACAGCCGGAAATACAGTCGGCACAAAAATCAGCCGTAATCAAGAGATTTGGGAAAGTTTGTATATCTCTGCACAAAGTTATCTAAATCAGCACTTGCTGAAAATGGTTAACTCCAGTAAGGAAGAAGAAGCGAAGGTGACACAAGGTAGCAACAAGAGAGGAAAAGGAAAAAGGGGTGAACTCAACGCGACTACTGTAAATTAACTGTATCTATGACAACTCCATTTCTGACACCAGTTCCCCAAACTCACTTTTGCTCTGAAAGCTTGACAGGTGGTAAGTGAACACCCAGGTTACGGGGGTAAACTTTGGTGAAGTACTGGACATTCGGCTGTGGGCGATCGCTCTTAACGTAGGGCAAGGCATCGTTACACTGCCAACCATAATACGCAGAAATATAAAGAGTCCAAGTGGCAGCTAGAAAACTGTAATTTATAGATGTACTTTCCCACAGCCAATTATTTTGTTGCAAAAACTTTTGCAAGTGGTATTAGATTTAAGATGGGGAAACATACTTCTTGAAAAATCAGAAAATTTTGCATCGAACTAACAAATTAAATTCGCAATCTCAAATGTCGGCGATATTTCTAGATAAAGATGGCACTTTAATTGAAAATGTACCAAACAATGTTGATCCGCAATTAATCGAAATGAAAATCGGTGCTATTGAAGGATTACAAATACTTAGCAAAGCTGGATATAAATTAATTGTGATTACTAACCAGTCAGGAGTAGCACCAGGGCGGCCGCATCATGTCAATAAGACTAGAATATTCTCAATAGACTCAAAAATAATCTCATTAATCCCTATTTATTGACAAAGATTTTAGCGATCGCTTTGAGCCTTGGAAAATAAATCAAGCCAGAAATACTGATTTTTCGTTGGGTCTTAATCTTGGCCAGGATCAAGAGTACTTTAGATGCGTTTGCCCTAGGAGTAGCACGGGATTATTTCCCAGAATCTGCCTTGGCGAGAGTGGAAGCGCGATTGAATGAAATATTAGAAAAAGCCGATCTATCGCTAGATGGGTTTTACTACTGTCCCCATCATCCAAATGGTGTAATATCTGAGTATGCAATTGTTTGCGAATGCCGTAAACCAAAACCAGGCTTGATTTTACGTGCAGCTAGCGAACAAAATATAGATTTAGCAAATTCTTGGTTTATTGGCGATAATCTTAGTGATGTAGAAGCTGGACATAGTGCAGGGTGTAAAACGATTTTGATAGCTCAGGGTAATCAGTCTCAGCCCCAAATGTCTCATTTAGGAATTGCTGACTATATTTTAGTTAACCTTTCAATAGCAGCACAGGTGATATGTAAGCATTCAATATCTAATTGTTAGGATTTCTGGCATGAAGTTATAGAAATTGTTGGAATAGGAAACCTAGAAAAATTTAGATTGATGACAAACAATTTGCCATTCTGGTCAAATAATTCGTTGTTCTACAGTAGAGTTCTCAAATATGCCGCATCATAGTAAGCGTTTTCAGGGTCTACAAACGACCTAATTAGTGTTTCATCAGATGTAGTGTTATACATTTGGTAAGGTGGTTGATAATGCCAGCGAGTAAGTTTTTCTGCCTCAGCCGCATTCATCGGTTCAAATTATTCCCCTAGAATTACTCAGCTATTTTTTGATGTTTCAGACCCATTTCTCGAAACCGAATTTCGTTTATTTTCAAGGGTATTTATGGGGATTGTTGCTGACTGGGGGGCGAAAAACGATGAACAA
>JAESGI010000254.1_pt1 | contig 27852 bp, 17 predicted proteins | sample 9269671 | NCBI WGS metagenome assembly JAESGI01 (sample SAMN14515641, study PRJNA621666) | algae metagenome | isolation source: Nostoc indistinguendum CM1-VF10 and co-occurring heterotrophs from gravelly... | place: USA: Clark Mountains, San Bernardino, California | collected 1998-06-05 | reverse complement strand
ACCGCATTTCTCAGCTTAGAAATATTCCATCTTTGAGAACTATTATTCTCGAAAAATCTTCTTTTCTTCCCTTGGGCTTGTCCTGGGAGCTAGAATAACTGCTCCCCCTACTTATTGAGCCGATACTATTAATTCTAACCTTTGCCTCCTTAATTCTTGTACATCCCAGGGTGATTCTGTTAAAAAATGGTGTAATGCTTGATGATTATCTAGTCCTACAATTTTCGCTATTTCAGGTAGAGTTTTACGTTTTACTTCAGTTACACATCCCATATGTAGGTACTTAAAAGCTTCAAAGCTTCTAACTTCTGGAAAGAGGTTTTGATACAACTGGCAGTATTCGTCCACAAATTTTACTGTGGGTGCAGGTGGGCGAGGCTCAACCATACTCTCTGTCTGGTGTTTTTGCGATCGCCCTTAATTATACTTTGGCGAGAGTGATAAAAGCGTCCAAAAAAAGCGATCACATTCCCAATGGATGTAAAGAAACATTTCTGTTTCTTAGAAGCTGTTCATGAGCGGATCGCCCACTATGGATGAAAGAAACCATTCTGTTTTCTTAGGAGAGGGATAACAAGTTTTGGGGGCATTACAAAGAAAGGAAGTCCACAAAAGCCTACTGGACGGCACTTTCAAACGACATCGGAATTCTGATATCGTCTCTTGTCATCGAAGTTGATGGCTATGGCAGTTCTCAAGGTACTTGGATTCACCCAGAAATCGCCATTGATTTAGCTCAGTGGGTTTCTGTCGAGTTCCGCATCTGGGCTAACAGAACTTTAATGAAAGTGATGATTTTTCAAGAGCCTGTACAAGAGCAGCCAATGACTCAAGTCCAACTACTCGCTGCTCTAGCACAACAACTGGCAGAGCAAGAACAGCATTTACTCCAACAACAACAGCAACAAACTCAAATCTTGGCAAGACTAAAAGCGGTTGAAGTTGAGCAAGACAGAGTAAATACACCCTGCGGACATAAATACAGTGTTGTTGGATTCGCCAACCTTCAAGGTTTAGAAATATCTGTAAAAGAAGCTGGTACTAAAGGTCGAAAAGCAAGTGCATTGTGCCGGAATCTTGGAATAGAAATAGAACGGATTCATGACCCACGTTTTGGAAAAGTTGGTTTGTATCCAGAAAGTGTGTTGATTGAGGTTTTCTCTACTGGTCAAAGCTAACAGCCATTCTTTCATTTACACATTCAATAGTAGGAGAAAACTATGATGCAACAACTCAACTTATTTACTGAATACACGCCAGTTTTACCCATTACTTACTACCCCGATTTCTTAAGTCTTGAACTTGCAAACGAACTCTACCAACACTGCTTGAAACTGGAGTGGCAGCAGAATCAAATCAGGATCGCGGGTAAAACAATGCCCGTCCCCCGCCTCGAATGTATTTACGGGGACTACGGATGTGATTACCTTTACTCAAAGTGCGTGTTTTTAAAACCCCTGACTTGGACAGACAATCTGGCTAGCTTACGGGACAGAATCACTGCGTTGACTGGCTACAAGTTTCGCATAGTCATTGGCAACCAATACCGGAGTGGACAGGACAGCATCGGTTGGCACGCTGACAATGAACCATCGATGGGATCTAACCCTGCAATCGTATCAGTCAGCCTGGGGTCATGTCGCAAATTCCAGATCAAACCTATCGGCGGAAGAGCAACAGATTTCTGGCTGGAACACGGGAGCTTGCTTGTGATGCACCCAGGTTGTCAGTCTACACATCTGCATCAAGTTCCCAAGACTAACAAAGTCGTTAGCACACGTATTAATCTCACATTCCGACCACATACAGCCAGAAGCAGATAATTCTGATTTTTTCAATCTGAGCAGATAAACAATAGCACTTTAAAAAAGCTGTCAACCCTGATTCTATATCAGATTCACTGGCTGACAGCATCAATTTTTCGTGCAATTGATTTTTTCTAAGTCATCTACAATCACAACTTCTTAGTTTGTTTGTACTATCTTATCCCCTCAAAAAGGAGTCAAATCATGGGAGAAGCAAAACGTCGTCGGTTATTAGATCCTAATTATGGCTTACCTAAAATACCCAATACTTCTGAACCAACCTTAAAAGAAGTTTTCAAAAAACAAACTGATTTCAAAACTGTACCTAAAAATCACTACATCAATTCTCATTATGAATTACCAAAGCATTATCTAAATTTACGTGACTCCTCGAACCAAAATGATGCTGTTCATTTGAGCCACACAATTGATACACATCAGAATCCGAACAGTGAATTAGCTCCCAACCACTGGCACGAATGGGTAGTTAATTCCGCCGTTGACCCCAAATTCCAATTATCTCAAAAGATACATATTTGAATCTTGCTTATTCCAATAAGAGACCATTTATAAAGTAAATACGGTAATAGCTGTATACCGTTGAGCTTGGCGGAAAGTCCCCCGGAAGCATATTCCATTGGCATGCAGTTTTCAAATGATAATAGATGGCATTGCATATTTCACGCATATCTGTTGTGCGTGGATGCCCTCCTTCTTTAGCTGGTAGAATCAAGGGAGCCAAGATTTCCCACTCCATATCCGTTAAATCTATGGGGTAAGACTTTCGCGCCATATCGACTATCTATGTAAATACACTGCACATGAAGTATTTTATCGTTATCAGAACTTCTTTCTCCTGGTTTTTAGATTTACTTTATAAATAGCCTCTCAGTGACAGTCACCTAAAGCCAATTCCCTACTAAAACATACGGTGCCCAATAAAATGGATGTTCTTTATCCTTCAAAACAAACTCTTGAGCACGACGTAGGGCTTCTGCTTTACTTAAATTGGCATCTTGTGTTAACTGTCGATAGAATTCACTCATCAAAACAGAGGTAGATTTATCGTCTACTCGCCACAATGAAGCCAAGGTACTGCGTGCGCCGGAACGCACAGCGACACCAGCAAGCCCCAAAGCAGCACGCTTATCTCCAGTCGCTGTTTCGCAAGCGCTGAGGACAAGTAATTCAATTGGAGGAGGTACGCGATTGGAGCGCCCTACCACTTGTTCTCTAGTTTGCAGTATTTCACTCAACTGTTTAATATTAATATCGTTATTCCAAGCAGCAATATGTGTATCTTCGAGTTTAGAACTAAATCTACCGTGAGTTGCTAAATGAACCACAGGAGAAGAAACTGAACTGACTTGCTGCCCAATGTTGGTCTCAGTAAATGCTTGGTTGAGAAGTTTTTTAGAAGGAATAATAGACTCTATTTGTTGCAATTCGGTGGCGACATTTGGTAAGGGACTCAAGCTACGGCGAGATTCTGTCAATCCGCCGACTAATGCTTCCAATCGTCCCCGTTTTTGTTTGGGTGCTAGCAGTTGCAAACCTGGCGAGAGCGCAACGCTGTATTTTTCTATCAAATATTGTTTGCCGTCGTAAAGCGCAGCCATTGGTATATTCTGCAATGAACCATCCATCACAAAGACTAGATTTTTGACATTGCTTTGCTCCAAGTCTGCAATGGCAGGTTTCATAATCCAGTTATATACTTCTTGGGAAAGGTCTTCGCGATCGCGAAATGTATAGCGCTGTTCTAATTTTTGTCGCAGTGCTTCTAAAGTGTTTTCTACTTCAACTTTGGGTTTGTAGGTCGTGTAATGCCGTAATTCTTGAGAATGTGGTAATTTGACAATTATTTCGATGCGGTCTGCTAAGATAATTGAGTAAAAAACTGCTGTTACTGGATTAGAATTGTCCACTACTTGGTCAATCTGCGTTGGCTGGACGGTAATACAAGCATCTTGAAAAAAGTTGTCTAATTCAGCCAATTGTAAAGCTTCAATTGCATCGCGAGCTTGCTTTAAATTCTTCTGACTGACTTGTTTCGTTACTGCTTTGTCATTCGATTTTTGGTCAGATTCTAAAAGTAATTCTACCAATTGACGATACACTGGTTCTACTTCATCTCGAAAGTCAAATTGAGTGTCGGTATTAAGAGCTACTAAATCACCGCGTAAAGTATGAAGAGTTGCCACTGCTATGGTATAAGCTGCTACTGCACTTTTTGAATCTCCCTGTACCATAAGCAGACGCCCGAGTTGCCATTCCCAGTGATAAGCAATATCCGGTGCATTTATGAGTTGAGCAAGATTTAAAGCTGATTCGGTATATCGCTGTGCGTTTGGAAATTGTTTTCTCATCTCGTAAAATTGAGCCAGATTACCCAGACTATAAGACTCGGCTCGTTGATCTTTGATGTCTTTGGCTTGTTGCACAGCCGTGTTTAATAGCTCGACAATTTCTTCGGGTTCTTCAGGATTCTGGATTTTAGCTCGTTCCTTGGCTCCTGCTTGGAAATCCTGATTTTGGGTTGAGGAATTGAAAATTTCTCTTGTTGTCTGCTTGTGCGTCTTTTCAAGACAAAGCAAACTCTGGACATAATTAATTCTGGCGTATACTGCGGCTCGACTGGGCGTTAAATTGGAGAGTGCAGATTTAATTGATCCAAGATATTCGCTCGTCGGTTGTTGCCCAAGAAACTGCAATACACTCAAGCGATTGAGTTGGGCTTGTATAGCAGTAAGGGGAGAACTTGACTTATTAGCGATTTCATGATAGTAATCAGATGCTTTTTTGAAGTAAAATTTAGTCTCCTCTGTTTGGACAATCGCTGTTTGTCCACACCGCGACGGGAGAAAATTATCCTCGGTAATGCTTTCTTTGATGAGATTTCTTTTGCCCTTTGCGAATGCGGCATTGCCTAAACTGAATAAAGTTGCACTTTCTTCTTGTGGCGATCGCAACTGTTGCGCTACTGCCAAACTTTGCTCCAGCATTTTTTGAGACTTTTCTATATCTCCACTGGCTAGCAACCAATTCCCCCAACTTCGCAATCCAGCAGCTTTTAAAAGCGAGTTTGGCATGAAAAGGAGATTTTTTTCTACCTGCTCAAATATTTTCATTGTGCGGCGGTAAAGCCCCAAGGATTGGAAAGCTGTAGCCTGGTTAATTAAACTACCAATATTACCAGCAGTATCGCCAATTTCAGTATAGGTTTTAGCTGCCTCTTGCCATGATTGCAAAGCATTTTCAGCTTGGCCCAGTACTAATTGTAAATTGCCTTGAGTGTTGAGAACTAGAGCCAGAATGTGTTTTGCGTTACTAGTAGTTAATTTTGATTGGTTTAATAAATCGAGGCTAGTTGTAATTGCAACACTTGCTTGGTTCCAATGTCCCAATTTTTGCTCACTCAAGGAAAGGAAATTTAACGCCAAAGCTTGGTTCAGCGCGTCATTTTGAGATTGATAAACTTGTGCAGCCTGCTGAAAACTTTGCGCCGCAAAGGCAAATTGTCCTGATTGGTATAAAGTCTTGCCATTTTCTATCAGTTGTTCTATGCTTTCGGGGACTTTGGTATGGGATATAGAAACATTGCTAATCGGCTGACTTGATCCGATGGGGACTTTCTCAACAACTGGGACAATAGAAGCAGCCAATAGCAGATGAACACCAAAGCTAAAAGTGAATCCCAGCAAAGTTAATAAGATAATTTGCCACTTGTGAAATACACCCTTTTTTCTAGCCGTGTTCCAATTAGGTCTTGCCATTTCAAATCCACTCCAAAACAATCACTAGGGAGGCAGAGGGGAAGGGGGCTATTAACTGGGGGAGAAGCCCTTTCCCTGTGCGACAAACGTTGCGGAACATGGGTTTGTTTGAAGCCCCGTCCTTCTTTGTCCGCTTGTGCTGGGGCAAAGTACAAGCTCCGTCTCAGTCTTTCCCCTACCTTTTTTGATCATTGCCCTATGCCCCGTGCCTATTGCTTGGCAATTGGCGGCTGACATCCAGATGATGAACTCCCTACTTTGTGTGGTGTTGCTGTAGGAGCGTAAGCTGTAAGAATCACTTCCCCATTGTGATTAATTATCAACCCTTGCGCTTCCACAATTTGAGTAGGGCTTAAGGATTTATTCTCTCCCCCTTGTTTCCTTATCCCCAGAAGAGATTCCGATCCCTGATCTTTTTCTCCCTCTCTTTCCTTTGCTACAGCAGTGAGTCGCCAATCTTCCCATACCGCATCACTATTAAGTGTGTTGTTGGGAGAGGCAGGTAAACCACCACTTGCGGTATAAGTAAAACTACTGTTAGCAGTTTTCGCGCAGATATTATCGTCTACTAAACGTGCTACATCCACCACATCTGTTGTTAAAGAAACTAATCCTTTACTAGGGTCTGTATCAGGGGTATTGATTTGTATATTTCCGCTCAAGTCAGGACTTGCTCCTTTTGCAGTAATACTACTTATTAGCGGTAATGATGTTGTTTGAGATTGAAAACCAAAGATTTGAGCAACATTAATCTTGACATTTCCACCACGAAAGTTTTCAGAATCAGCACGAATATTACTATTTTCATTTTGAACTGCAACAAGAAAGGCATTTTTGCCATCGATTGTAATATTACCACCAGTAATATTGTTTCCAGAAGCTTTAGTAGTAATTTCACTATTACGACGCATTATTAATAAATCCCTTGGATTTAGATTTATATTGCCTTGTGTTGCAATGGTGTCGGCTGAAATTTTGCCTCGGTTGTCAAGACGAATCAAATTAGCATTTACTGTTAAATTACCTGCGGCTCCATTTCCCTTACTGCTGCTAGATAGTTCGGCGTCATTGGTAATAAAAAGTGAGTTAGTTGTAATATCAACATCACCTGCATTGCCCACAGCATTTTCTTCTACCTTACTCTCAATCGTACTTGGTAATCCATTAGCGCTTGCTCCATCAATAGATACCATATTTTTGGCAACAATATTTATTTTTCCTGCATTCCCTTCTCCTTCTGTACCTGCGCGTAAGTTCGCACCATTTCGCAAAAAAAGTGAGCCTGTATTAATGTTAATATCATTTGCCGCACCTGTTCCTTGAGGTAACACAAGGCTATAAGCACCACTTCTGTTGTTGTTACTGCCTACACCATCAAATAAAATGAAATCAGTGGCGTTGATATTGACTATACCAGCATTTCCATTACCATTTGTACGAGTAGCCAAGAGGGCACCATCAGTGACTGTCAATGACCTAGCAGTGATATTTACATTGCCTCCATCACCTGGTTTAATTGTCGCAACTTCGGTGTAAATGCCTCCTGGAAAACCTGCTTGGTTAACTCCATTTAAATTAATGGAATTAGCGGCATTAATAGTTACACTACCAGAATTTCCTTCTCCTAGAGTGCTTGTTGCTATAAAAGAACCATCACTCAGGGTTAAAGAATCTGCTTTAATATCTATATCACCTCCCCTACCATTGGCATTTTCTTGTGCTCTACTATAAGCTCCTCCCTCAGTTATGAAAGACACATTGTCTCGTGCTTGAATACTAATATTACCTCCATCTCCTAATCCATAAGTATCAGCCTGGAGCGAGGAACCACTGGCAATTGAGAGTGAACCTGTGGTAATGCTGATATCACCTGCTTTACCCTTTATTTGCCCTCCTAACAGGGTTTTTATAGAACTTCCATCTGATAAAGAGACGGTATCGCGGGCTTCAATGATGATATCACCTGCATTTCCTTCTTTGCTGTAGCTTTCTGCTGTTAATATGGCTTGGTTGGTGAGCTGAAGCGAACCTGTAGAGATTTTTACTATACCTCCGTTGCCTGATCCTTCGCCAGATTCTCGCAAACCTACGCTGCTTGCAGCATAACTGTTACTACCATCAAATTGAACCGAATCGATAGCATTAATTATTACATTACCTGCATTGCCCTCACCGAAAGTACCTGCTGTTAAAAATGATCCATTAGTAACCGAAACTGACCTTGCTTGGATTGAAAGGTCATTTCCATTTCCTTTGCTGTTTGGTTGAACTGCGGTATCCGCTTTACTATTATTTGCAAAGGATACAGTATCGCGAGCCTGTATTTGCACGCTACCTGCATTTCCTTTTGCAAGGGTACTAGCACTAAGAAACGAATTATCGTTCAATGTAAGTGAACCCGTATTGATTTTTATGATGCCGCCATTACCTTCTCCTTTTTCAACTTGACTGAAGGCAAAGGAATTATTATAAAAATCAACGGTATTACGAGCATCAATTGTTAATTTGCCAGCATCTCCCGTACCTAAAGTACTAACCTTTAATTGAGAGTTGTTACTAACTAACACAGAATCAGCTTGAATCTGCAAATCTCCACTTTTTCCTACATCTGTAGGGTTTGTAGGTTCTAAAGTAGTCGAGCCAAAGCTTCCATCGAGAAAAGAGACTTGTCCACGAGCATTTATATTGATATTGCCGGCATTACCTGGACGCTGCAAGGAATGATCACCCAAGGAACGAGTGTAAATTCCAGATCCGATCTTTACGGACAATAAGCCAGTAGTAATATTAATATCACCAGCATTGCCGATGCCATTCGTTCGAACCTGATTTCTAATTTCGCTTTGCTCTTCTATCCTAATTGCTTCGGTGGCGTTGAGAGTAATATTTCCGGCTTTTGCAGTTGCTGATCCCAAATTTGCCTCGATACCACCATTGAGTGAGCTTCCTTTTAATAAATCTATGTTGCGTGCGTTGACTGCAATACTACCACCATTCTCATAAGAAACATTAGCGATCGCTCCATCATTCAAAAATACATCACTTCGTGGTAATTCAAATACTTGAGTACTAAAAATGTCGCCATCAATCGCAAGATTTATACTTCCTGGAGCAGCTAATCCTGTTAATTCGATTCGTCCACCATAAGCATTTAATTGTCCCTTATCCATCGTCACATTACCACCGATTAGTAATATGCTTTTACCATCAGGTACTCGCAAACCATACGTTTCAAAACCTGTTAAATGAGGGCCAGCAGGTGCAACTGATTTATTTTCAATTGCTCCTGTAGGGATTTGGTTGTATAAAAAAGCTGAAGGGTTAATTGTTAGTAACGGTGAAGGCGCTTCTGGATTTGTAGCGCTGAAGTTGCCTAGACTACCGAATTGTAAAGCGTTGGCTGTTGTCGCAATAAAGGAACCACGAATATCTAAGCTGCCAGATGGGCCAAATACAATGCCATTGGGATTAATTAAAAACAGATTTGCATTTCCAATAGGGTTTGTCTTAATTAAGCCATTAATATCAGAACGACTGCTACCTGTCACTCGACTAATAATATTTTGAACGTTTGAGGCGTTGTTAAAAAAAGCAGTACTTCCATCAAGAACAGAGAACTCAGAGAAACTGTGGAACAGATTAGCGCCTCTTGTCGTTCCACCTTCAATAATTGTGGTGTTGCCCTCTAATTTGACATTAGAATTATTTGGCAGAGTGGCATCCGGTGTAATTTGAGCAACAGCACAATTAGCAGAGAATATTATTGCACTAGCGAACTGACAAGTTAGGGCTTGGGCGATAAGCAAAGCATAGCGCGGGTACGCGATCGCAATTCCTAACCCTTTGAAGCATCCAAAACTTATATCTTTTTTCAAAATTGCATCCCTCTAAAGAAGTAGAAATTTTTGCAGATATCCAATACCATTTGCCCATGTTAGAGACTACAACAAGGTGCGATCGGTTCAGTAGAAATATTTTCCAACCCCACAGACTCCAACAAATCTTTCCAATCAGTCGCCAAGGTTGCATCTTGGCGTTGGCTGGCGCGAAGTTCTCCTAGAGTAGTTAGAGCATCTTGCCAAATACCTGCTTGGGCATAAAGAGCTACTCGTTGACGTGGGGTTGCTGTATCTAAGCGACGTGTTAATTCATCTTTTGGGACAATGCGTTGCACTAACCCTTCAACGGCTGTATCTTCTGAGCGACTTTGCGGGTTACAATCAATCAAAAAGTACCAGTGATAATATTGTCCAATTTCCAGGGGTTTCTCTGTTGCAGGAATATTAACTTTAATCACTCCTGGCGTATTGGATAAAGTAATAGGAATTGGTCCTTTGGTGAGAGAGTTATTTTTTTCATCCAGTAAGACGAATTTCACCGAGTTGATATTCTTGGGTGCATAGGGAACGTAAAACCAAAAAGTTGGATGTTCATCTGTGGTTAAGCTCAAAACATATCCTGTGGTAGCTGTGCCTGTTGTTACTTGCTTCTGATTTGCGGTTTTTGACACCAAAGGTACTAAGGCTGTGAGAGGTTTAGTCACGGCTGGACAATCACCGCGAGTTCCTGCACCTATTCTGTCTGTCGGTGCGCCCCGATTTTCTGGTTTTTTTTCTAAGGTTGGCTGAACAAAACGTATTTTTGTAGTGTTTGATTGCTGAGATTGTGCTGATAATTGCGTAACATTAGCTAATAAAAAAGTTGCAATCAATACTAATGCTTTTGGTGGTGAAAGAAAGTTGATTTTAGCCATAATTAAATTTTCAATTTTTTACAGTTCTTTTTTTATGAATAATTTTTCGTATTTTTTACACCGATTCCAGTGATTACTAATCCCAGTGCAGAGGGAAGAAATGGCATCCAACCTCCATACAGCAAAAGAACAAAACAGCAACCGTAGAGGATGAGTAATTCAGCGCTGATGAGAATAGCAAGTTTCAATAGTGAACGACTGTATACAGCTAATATTCCGGCTACCAAAGATGTACCACAAATCCACAGGATTTCACCCCATACAGGTAAAACCCACAGCAGAGAGCGCTTGTCTAAAACAGCACTTATGATTTGACTAACCATCTGTGCCTGAAGCAGTACCCCAGGAATTTGTTGGTAGGGGGTAGTTGCCATACTGTAGGGTGTCAGAAAATAGTCTTTAGCGGCTTGTGAGTCAACGCCAATCAAAATAATCTTATCTTTTACCCAGTTGGGGTTGAATTGATTATTCAGGACTTGTGCGACACTGACTTGTTTTGCAACCTCCCGCGAAGAGCGATAATTAAGTAGTATTTGGTGTCCTTTTGCGTCAAATTGTTGGTAACCACCTGTAGGAACATCTATGGGTTTAAAAACTATTTTGCCAAGCTGCAAGTAGCCTTCGTCACTAATATCGAATTTGATGCCTTCTTTAGCTAGATATTGTCGTGCAAGTTGGAAGTTGAGAGAGTAGGACGACTTGCAATTTGATTCCGGTTCTGGTGTTATAGATAGTAGATTCCGACGAATTACCAAATCGCCATCAAATACAACATCACTAAAACCTATGCGGTTAGGTGGAATTTCCGGTGGTGGTAAAATCCCAACTGCTTGTTGTTTGCTACCGCCAAGTTGACAGATAGCAATAAAATTGTTGTTTGTTCGCAAATGATTTGCTAAATCTGGATATTGAGAATCTACCGGAAAATCTCGATAAATATCCAAACCTATGGCTCTTGGCTTGTAAATTGACAATTTTTGCAATAGTTTTTGTAGCGTACTATCTGATAATGATGATTTTTGTCTTTGTTCTTGAGCCTGAATATCTGCTTCTGTGACAGTAATCACCAAAAAACGTTTATCTACACCTTCGTCAGGTCGCATCCGCATCATTGAGTCGAAAGCTGACAATTCCCATTTTTGTATGAATCCGAGCGATCGCACTCCCGTAATTAAGCTGGCGATCAAGACACTCACTAAAAATGTTATTTTCAGATTTTGCGCTGTCAATTTAGGGGAAGCAATTATGTTAGTTTGGCCAGATAATTCTTGCCAAGTTAGAGTCTCTTCCGCTATATTTTGACAAATCACAGGTAGCCAAGAAGCGCCAGGAAATTCCTCTTCCAAACCCTGTAATCTTTCGCGTGCATAACGCACCGCCAAATAGAAAGATTGACCTTCAGAAAAAGCTCCCAAAAAATGTTTCACAAACTCTTGTGCTATAAAGTCCGGTATTTCTTCCCGCATGACAATAACTTGATTAATTTGCAAATCAGTTAACTGTCGTGCTAATCCCAAACCATCACAAGAATTGAAAATAGCTATCTTTAAACCGCGCAAAATTGCGTAGTTCAACGCGTTTTTTAACTCGTTTATTGTTAAGATGCTAGTTGGATTTATATGTATCTGACCCTTTTCATCTTGGCTGTGACTGTGACCTGCAAAAAACAGTATATCCCAGCCTTGTTCGTCCCAAAGCCACTTATCTAATTCCTGACGTGAAGGCTCTACTAAAAATACTGTTGATGCATTTGGTAATTGTTCTAGAATCTTTCTATCTTGCTGAATATCAATTCCTTGACTATTACCCAAAATTGCCAAGATTCTAACTTGATTTGTTTTCTGTTTGGGTAATGGTATTACTCGCTCATATTTTGGAGTACTTACAGCAACTTCGCATAATTGATAATGCTCAATAAAATTCCACAAATGCCAAGGTAGCCTTTGTAGAAGATAATCGCTGGCTTCAATAATAACTTGAAATTCTTCATCTAAAGCCAATTTCTCTCGTAACTTTTGATCGATTGGACGAAATAAATCAGAGTTTAGCCAAGAATTGATTGCTTCATACAACTGTTCTTGAACTTCACTAAAATCTACTTCACTAACGTTATTTAAACCTGTCGATTCTACTTCGATTCCCGAACGACTCACGAATCGTTTATGAAGGGCTTGATATATTAATTGAAAGCGTTTATAGAGTTCAGCAATTTTTGGTGCAGGAGGTAAACTACCTGTAAATTTTATCGGACGAGAGTTGTTAGTTTCCCACAATTGTGCAGTTACAGGGAAAAAGCCATCGTTTAAGTTACCTTTTTCTAAGCTGATAACAATTAACTTACTCATCTTTAATTATAAGATAGCTATAATTCACAGTCAAAATGCATACCGTTTTAATGCATATTATAAGTGTTAATCTGTTACCTCATGACTTGAAAATACTAATTAGCTAATATTAAGTTTTCTTAAACACTTATAATATCTGTAGGTTATTAGTTGAGGAACAAAACCCAACGTAACTTTAAAGCTCATGTTGGGTTTCACAAGCATCAACCCAACCTGTATCAATAAATTTTATTATAAGTAATTACCCAAATTTGATATAGTTTCAAATAGAAAAATTTTCTGTCATCCTGAAATTATCAAGAGTCAGTTGGATAGAAAATTTGGTTCCGCTTAAACCTTTAAAACGGTTAAGTTGAATGTAGGAATCTAGACTTCTCGATTCAATTTCTTGTAGAATGTTTTCCGATTCTAAAAGCATAACTTTGAGATTTTGTGGCAAATATTTCTTATTACCAGTAGGATGAACTTGGACGATGATAGCAATTTTCTTGTCTTCTTCCACCGAGAGAGCAAGCATCAGTGCTAAAGATTGTCCTCCTAATTGTACACCCAAATCAATTAGCTTGACACCATTTACACCTGTTTGACTAGTTGCAGAAAAACTTCTGAACTCAACAAATGCTAAATTTCCTAACTGTGAATTTAAAACTTCGTCAATAGGTTGCCATCCTGCTATAAACAGGTTCTGAAACCATTGATCAAGGTTCACCTGAATAAATGAGGAGTTTTCAGAGACGCTATTCATTGATTCTATGCTTGGTGACAAGTACTTGTTAGCAGTAGGTACAATATTTTTTTCTTTACTTAAGCGTTGATTATACAGTTTTTGCCGGCACTGTTCGTTGGCAATTAATGCTGCCCATTGAACAAATGGTATATCCAAATGTACTCTGGGAGAATAAATAGAAGCATCGCTTAATGTCTGCAATAGGTTTTGAGCTTCTACTGCTGACAAAGTTACTTCAGGTGGAACTTCTTCTCGCCAACGCAGCCCCAGTGTAGCAAAAAGTAAGGTGAAATTTTCAGTTAACTTTTCGATAGGTAAAGAATAAGTGCGATCGCTTGAATTATATTTGCTTTCGTTTTTCAATTGACGATGGGTAGCAAACCCGCATACTCGTATCCAACAATCATCATCATAGTCATCCAAATTTACCTGCACTGATATATAATAGTCGGCTGCCCAACTACTAATATCTACCCATTCTCGCGGTACGCACAATTCTTCTATATCTATTGTTTCAGTCGGCACTAATACTATCTTGGTTTCACCTACCTTAATTGCTGTGCCATTTACTATCTCTAAGATCGTAGGTAAAGTTTCTTCACTAGGAAATACCTCTGCGCGTAACGTGGATTCTTGTAAGGACACCTGAAACCAAGTGAGTAAGCGGCTCAAGCAGATGCGATTAAGATAAGCATTGTAAATTGCGATCGCATTTGAGTGATGTTGGGAAAGCTGCCATACTTTTTCTTGTTCGGCTGTCTCTACCTGCAACCAAATATGCTTAACGTCAATATTTACGAAATCTGATAAACTCAACATAATATTCACCTTCACTAATAAAGTTAATACAACTGATTTTGGATATATGTTTCCAGTAGGGAAATCTTTTCTTCTAGTTTGAGTTCTCCCTTTCCTAATTTAGGTTCATTTTTTAACACTACTTTTAGTAGAGATTTGTAATAATTACTCAACCATTTTTCTAAATACTCTTTAATCCAAATATTTATTTCCTCCATCAATTTGTCTTGTAAAATATTTCTTACTTTAGTAACCCTTGTAGCTATTTCATTCAAGCTAATACCTAACTGAGAAGCAATTTTTATCTCATCCATTTGCTCTCCATAATAAAGTTGTAAAATCTCGCGTTCTTCGTTTACTAATTTCTTGATAGCTGACACCAAAGCTGCTTGAATCAAATCTGAGTGTACTGGTGCATGATACTCGTTTTCTAACCATCGTCTTACATACTTTTTAACCCATTGTTGTGGTTGGGAGATTCTTGCTATAGCTTCTAATAATTTGATTGTAGATTTAGTTAGATAGCGAGAAACTGTACTTTGATTCATTCCTAATCTATCTGCTAGCTGTTTTTGATTGAGTCCAAACCCATAATAGAGAAGTAAAATTTTCTGAGCATCCAGTTTTATGGATTGAAGTTGCTCAGATAAAATTGAATTAGCTTGATTTGCCAAAAATCCTTGTTCTCTTGTATTCTCAGCGCTTGATATATTTTCCCATTCGATTTCCGAAACTTGTAATTCTGATTTAACTTCAAATTTACCTGATTGGAAGGCATCAAGTGAAAATTTCGGTAGGATTGATATCGGATAACTTTTTAAAGCTTTAATGCAAATCTCCATCCAATCTTGAATTTGTTTTGCAGTCACCTTAGTAGAGTTAGCAAATACCTCATGTGGTGCAGTTGGTAATACCTTTTCTGCGTTATAACATTGAGCAGATTTTTCAAAGTCTTCTTCGTCAGGGGCTATCCATTTTTTACCTATAGTTCTGGTTGCATTTTTAACCTTGCTAATTAAATAAACTTGCTTAAAGTATTTTCTAGCAAAAATAATTAATGAAATTTCTGGCTCGAGAACTCCGAATACTTTTAGTGCTTCTATGAGTTCTTTATCACTCTTTTTGTATAACAATCTCCACCGGGAAAATCTATTAGTTTCTGCTGAAAACTTAATATGGTTTGTTAATATATTATTTATATATGTATCTATATTTGCACTTTCATAATTATATTTAACTAAAATCTCTTTCAATTTCAGTGGGTTATAAACTAGCAATCTAGCAATACATAAATATTCTTCCCAAGAATTGGTGTTACGGTCTTTACATAAGTCTTTAGCAGCCCAATAGCATTTTTCTTCAAAGTAACTTGCTAAATGTTCATAGGCAAGTTGTATTTTATTATTTGGCTCCCAATCTGCTATTAATTGTGATTCATCAAACGCTATCTTTCGCCAAAAATTTGCGATGTCTATTGCTTTATCCTGGTGGCAGAATAAATTAGAAAACTCCTGATGCTTTTCTTCATATAATTTCAAATTACGTTGCAGAGAAGGTTGATGTTTCCATTGCAACGCTAATTGATTATTTTGGTCACCCAGCACAATATAGGTAGAAAATTTGTTAAGATTATCCATCCGCTTTGGTAGTACAGGAATACTATTGATTTTGGTAAAATTAAGTACCATGATTTTTCTCCCTACTAGACAACAAAATGGAATTTACAATATGTGCAAGTATTAAATACACTGCATTGTTTTGTGTGATTTTAGCTTTACTGAACTTATTGGGAGCAAAGCAAGCTAATTATGCAAGTTGTAGGCATTACAGCACTTCCGGCAGCTATAAGGTACATCCTAAAAGCTGAAAGCGATGATAGGACAGGGGCAAGGAGAAAACTATATTGCATAATAGGCGGAAGCGCTGTATAAAAATTTAAGAGTAGAAATCGGTCAAAATGCTTGTACTTTTACCTCGTTTGCATAGAATATGTATTTATCAAACAACAAAAAGGTTGGTTTTAGCAAGCTAGTATTCGACCAACCCAAAAATGATGGGTGAAGGCAGGCAGGAAGAGCAGAGGGAGCAGGGGAGGCAGGGAGAGAAAATTTTTGCGATACAATCTTAAATCCAGCCAGAAATTTCTACGCTCGTTAATGATTTCCCTAGCTTTTCATACTCTGTTTGAGTTGCTTTAAGAATATGCTTCATTTGGACAGGCTCTTCTGCATCGGCGGCCATAAAGGCTGAGTTGAGGGCAATGATGCGGATATTACCGCCAGGAGCGTTAAGTTGAGCCAGTTTTTCAAAGTTTAAGCCTTCGGTTGGGGTATCAGGAGGAAAAATCCGTCGCCAAATTTCAGATCGATGGGCGGCATCTGGCAGAGAAAATTGAGTCACGAACCGAAGTCGCCGCATGAATGCAGGATCTAAATTACTCTGTAAATTCGTCGTTAAAATAGCCATTCCTGGATAGGATTCCATTCGCTGGAGTAAATAACTGACTTCTAGATTGGCATTGCGATCTTTAGAATCTTTAACTTCACTCCGTTTACCAAAAATAGAATCGGCCTCATCAAAAAGCAAAATTACACCCCCGCTCTCAGCCGCATTAAATATCTGCTGTAAATTTTTCTCAGTTTCGCCAATGTACTTACTGACAACAGCAGAAAGTTCAATCTTATAAAGATCGAGGTTCAGCTCATTGGCAAGAACACCTGCTGCCAGAGTTTTTCCGGTTCCGCTAGGCCCAGAAAATAGGGCTGTAATACCCAGTCCGCGTCTACTTTTAGATGCGAATCCCCACTTTTCGTATACTTTAGCCTTCTGTCGCACATGAGCCGAAATTTCCTTTAAGATTCCCTTCTGAAGGGGCGGCAATACTAAATCTTCCCAAGACAATTTAGATTCAATTCGCTCTGCAAGCTCATCTAATCCAGGACGAGCTTGGACGCGACAGCTTTGCCATAGAGCCTGTTTTAGGGAAGGAGTGGATGGCATTGTCAACTGCCCGACAGCTGCGGCACAGGCTCGACGAATCATAGAAGTACTAAGTTGAAACTGAGACGTGAGTTCCTGCAAGTCTTGCAGTAGCTTATCTGAGTCTGGTATATATTTCTCTTGCTCATTGAGTTGAGTTTTGAGTTCGGCCACAGAGGTTTCCCAGGTAATTAACTGTTCTTGAGGTAGAGGTTTAGGAACATCAAAGCGAATCATTTGACGCTTTATGCCTTGAAGTGGAGAAAGTGTCGTAACGATCGCAAAACATTGTAGTTCCTCAAGCAGTTGATGGAGAGAAGCGAGTTGTAGCTTGTCGGAACGATCGATATCCTCACAAACTAAAAGAAGCGCTCTACGCTCCAAAATACATTCTCTTTCCAGTCGCCGGATAAAAGTCTCTAATTCATCGGGTTTGAGAGGGATACGATGGCAGTTCAAAAGACTTACCTGTAGATTAAAATGCTGACAGACAGCTTGAGTAATGTCAGTTTTATCCTCCATCTCTGAACCACATACCTGAATGATCGGCGGAGAATTCTGAAATGAATTCAATTCCCATAGAGCCTTTATACTATCTGCCAAGCATTGATGAGAAGGAATTAGTCGTTGTGTGTACGATGGTAGCTCAGTAACTTCTGTCAGTAATGAGTCTGTTGTTTTCATACCTATAAGATAATGAAGAATTCTCTCATCTATATAAAGGGATGTGTTAGTTAAGATACTACTTGAACCTAACTCAATTAATTTCCAATAACGGAGTGGGCTATCGGGTGCTAATGCACTCCAATGGGGATTAGGTAATGTACTGAGAGCCAAACCAAATGTTGGGTTGTATTGATACTCTGTACCGTAGGCTTCAGCACACAACTTTGGAAAACGCGAATCAATTTCTACCGCAGCACAAAACACCAATATAAACCGCTCAAACTCTGAAAGCTTAAACATTTTACAAAGTTGCTCAAGAGCTGGAGGAGATGTCATCGTCGCTGCTGCTTCCTTTATCCCTAGCTCAAATCTATCTTTTTTTAGACTTATAAGTTCCATATCAGGACTATCGTCAGGCTGTTTGACGTACTCCTCAAGAATTTCACAAAGCTGATTTAAGACTATAATAAAATAGTTTCTATTAGATTCATACCAAGTACCAAAATCAGTTGAAGCATACATAAGAGAACGTCCTTTGAATCTGAATAGTTTATAAAAATCTAATTAAAAAATTAGTAAATGTATTAAATATTTTAGATAAAATTAAGTTTGTTAAATATATAGATTGAAACGAGCTTTTTTTATTTATACAGCACAGTCGAACATTTTATTAAGAAGAAAGAGTAATCTTAAAAGATATACTAAACTTTAAAAAATTTAGCAAACAATTATATTACTATAGCAATACCTCTGCCAATTTAAGAGGGTTCAACGCCTGTAGATATTACTGTGTGAAAGAATCAAGAGCATCGTCCGATAACTACCGCCCATGCCTGTCCAACGTGAAATTCCCAACATGGTGACTCGCCTACTCATTGCTAACATCGCCAGGATTATTTGATTAAATCGCCGCATTGTTGTTGCATTTATCTGCGGTAGTAGGCATTGCAGCAGTGAGCAGATATCAGGCATGGGCTGATGTACTTTTTGAGTTGTCGTTGTCAGAGACAATAACTCTACTACATCGGTCCTCTCTCTTCATCCTCTTATTTTGGCTAAGGTATTGTAACTGTCAGGGCATTCTACTGTAGTGTTGACTTTGGATGTTTTAAGGTAAGATTATTTTAGACAGAATATGTGTCTCAAAATATCCAATATCCATTGGTGGTTAATGGAAAACTTAAAAAGTTCATCGAGCCGATTGATTCGGTTATATATACTCCTCTGTCTTCTTCTTATTCTTTCCTTCTCGTATTGCCATCCTTTGATCTTCCTTGTCGCTCCATACATGAGGTTTCTTAATGTTATTCTTCTCTCGAAAAATCTCATGTTCTTTTTTATTTAAAGTAACGAACCATTTTCCCATTCTGCACCAAGCAAGTGGTTCGTTGCTTTCGGTTGCGACCGCCGGCACCAGTTTAGCTACTTCTTTCTGTAATGCCTGCGCTTCTAAGTGCTGGTTCATACGATATGTAGCTTGGTCACCATGCTGAAACATCGCATACTCTCCCTCCACTTCGACTGTTTTTATACCTTTTGTATGTTCCTTCAATGTCGCCTCACCACCACGATTTTCATCCTTGCTTCTTATCCCTTCATTTAGTCGGTTTAGTAGCTTAACTTTTTCTGGAGAAGCCTCAGGAATTTGACCTCCGCTAGGGCCTGCTGAATAAGCCTCATGGAGGTCATAATCCCCAGTGTATAAATAGGTTTTCCATTTATCTATTTGTTTAAGCGCTTTTATGGCTAGGCCTCCACCTTCTTCTTCCAAGTCCAGGGGAACATAAGCCATACCCCCCTCTTGATTCACATATGGTTCGTTATTACCCTCTTCCATACGATAAATATCTAGTTCCTTCAAAACCGTATCGGGAATCTTGTCAATTCTTACACCTATTAACTTGTGCTCCGCCCCCCAATGTCCCACGAAACCGTCCAAGTCCCACTGTTCTAATTTTGCTAATTCTTTTGGTGCGTTTGTACCGTATCCTCTCTTTAACGAGGTTTCTTTCATTGATTTTTCCAACATCTTATGGGGCTTCGCTTTTGCTCCCTCCGCTATTCTTTTTATTTGGATGCAAAACGAAAGTCTCCTCATTCGACACTACCTCTAAATCTTTATAGTTTTGGTACTTATATAGTTGTTGATGAACAACTTGAACCTTCTGAACCCCAACATGTAGATTTTGAGGCAGTTTAAACAAAATTCTGTTGTCTTCAACAATTTGTGGTTCTAATAAGTTTTCTCCTCCGTTCAAACGCAGCAGAGTTATATCCGCACTTAGATTCTTCCCACAGATGATTAGACTGCTCCCCGCTACAATCTCGCTATTTGTAGGCGATGCAACAATTTTCTCAATTTGCGGCTGATTCAATGCCCCTTTACTAGAACCTGGAGCAAGTAAAGATTTCTTAGATCCAATAAACATCATCGATACTTCGTAGGCAATTGAGGGTCGATAAGAACCTTGTAAGAGCGACCACAATCTGGACATCTTTTCTGTATCGAACAAGTTTGACGCGATCCTTACTTGGTCTAGCTGCTCAGTCAAAGCTTCAACAGAAGTCGATTCGATCGCTTGTGCCAAAAGACCGGAACGATTGATGGTTGCGACATGATTTAGCATTGCTCGAATCGTGGCATTGGATAAAACCGGAGTTTGATGCATAAGCTGCATGACATAACCCAACAGTATTTCTGTCTGAAAGTCTTTGTTTCCGTAAGCGGTTAATACATAATGGAGATTGATGGCTAAGGGGAGAATTGCATCTTCTTCTGTACTGGCTTGATTATGGGTTAGCTGGTAGCGATCACTTTTAGCCATATCTGCATTACGATTTTCTGAAACCTGGTAGAGAAATAGATTTAGCTGAGGTTGACCATCGACTCCAATAGAAATCTGATCTGGGGGAAGTGTGGTTACTAGCACATTTCCCATACTCGACAGAGCTGCATTCTGAACCAAGCCGTCTTCTAATAAGTTTTTGAATACAGCAGTTATCGCTGCGATCGCCAATCCATTACTCATACATTTTTACCTAAAAAACTATTTGTATTGTTAGGCATTTAAAAAACATTTTTCATGTAACTAAGATAAGAAGAATTCAGTGCTAAGGCGAACCTCAACTTTTCGCTAAACAGGTTTTCAGAGTGTTCTAAATGTTATTGAGATTTTTGAATAGTAATTTCAGATTCTTCGTAAATTCAGCAATGGCTAAATTGATATTCGTTCAAACCCTTCATAAGCGATCTCTATTTCCTCAATTTCTATATCACTCGTATCCGTTTTCATTTCTGCAATCCGGTATTTGGTTGGCCAAGCTTCTGTAAACTGAAAGGCTACTTGGGCGGTAGTCCCTTGATTAAAAGTGACTGATATAGTTCTGCGCTGTTTGAACCAGTTACCCTTTTGCACCGACGAAAACCATAGCCAAAAACTCTTGGAAATGTTCAGGCCTCTGCGTAAGGTTAGATTTCCACCTACTGCGTTAGCAGGAAGCTTAGTCAGTCGGGAGCGTCCCTTATTGGCGTTCCCCCAGCGCTCGCTAGTGACTTCTCTAAACTGGATAACCTCTTGGGTAAAGTCAAAACCACCACACTCCTTAAAAGTTCCGTCCAAACGATCAATGGAGCCATCAAGTTGCAAGATTATACAGAAGCTACCTGCCATCAATAAAGTTGGTTCACTCATAGATTGATTAAAGTGTTTCAAAGGTTACGGTTAGCTATTTCATCCCAATTTTATTCAGTCGAACTATAGATGGGATTTGGAAACCCCCAATCTGGAGAGTAATACTTTTGGAGTAAGTCTCGAACCTACTACTCTCCAGCTCCTCTGTTGTCAAGGTGAGCGGCTGTTGGGGGAGATAGATCTCTAATTTATCATTAGAGATAAGGAGGTTAAGGTAAAACCTCGATCGGGAAGACTGAAACACACCAGTAATAAGGTACGTTTGACAGTATTACTCACCATATAATGATGTTTATATCTGGAGTCTTCATTCTTCCATGTATCTTTGCGAACATTACTGCATCCGCTCAATTTCTGTAATGCACAGTTGAATTGTTTCAGCAGCAAGCTCGGCAGCGCCAGAATCTGCATCAGACACCTGGTAACTCATGGGGAAGACGCCTTTTAGTTGCCATTGAGCATGAACTCCTCCACCATCTCCTGCAAAAGTAAACATCAAATCCTCAGTTGTATAATTACCTGTTTGAGCATTAGGATTTAATTTTTTCCACCAATCCGCTAATTTTTTATCACCCTTAGGTATTGGGCAAACAAACGTTGGTTGCCCAGGCTTTGTTGGACCTGGTCTAGGTTCTAGCTTCTTCTTTCCTCCCTGCTGATTACCGACACAATTAGAAGACACTTCAACATCCATTTTTAAACCACTAAAGCTTTTTACTGCTATTTGTCCACCCAAAGTACCCCCACTAAGGCTAAAACTAGAACTTACACTATATTCTGCTGGCATGACTTTCTCCTATTTTTTTACTTGATATGAATAAGCTAGAACAAATTAGTTGTCGTTTTCATTTTGCAGAGCATTCCACTGACTAATGCGGAAAACCACAAATTCAGCCGGACGCACTGGGCATACACCAACATCGATATACAAACGACCCAAGGTCATCGTTTCAGGCGTATTGTTTTCTGCGTCACACTTCACGTAGAAAGCTTGCTCAGGATTAGCACCAAATAAAGCTCCCTCACGCCAGATGCGCTCTAAAAAGTTCATAACGCAATATCGCACTTGCGTCCACAAATGTTGGTCATTCGGCTCAAAGACAGCCCACTGAGTTCCCACTTCAATGGAACGCTCAATATAGCTGATGAGTCGTCTGACACTGATGTATCTCCATTCTGTTTTGTCAGGCTCCACCAGGGTACGGGCACCCCAAATGCGGATTCCTCGGTTGGGGAATTTACGAATGCAGTTGATGCCGAGTGGGTTAAGAAGCTCTTGCTCTCTGAAGTTGACATCGTAGGCTAAACCAGTTATTCCTTTAGGAACTTCATTCGCAGGAGCTTTATAAACCCCTCGCGTTTCATCTGTTCTACCCCATACGCCCATTATGTGGCCAGAAGGAGGAACAAGAATTGAACGCCCTGCATTTCGAGGATTGGGTACTTTAACCCACGGATAATAGAGAGCTCCAAACATGGAACGACGACCAAACTCATCTAACCAATCAACGACATCTTGAGGTCTAGTGCGATCAGAAGGAGGATCTAACACAACCATTCGATTCGTTGCCCCTGGCATATTGCCGCTAGCAGAACCTTCAGACATGCTGATCATAGTCTCCATCACACCATGAACTTGTTCAATGTTTAAAATTTGAGCTTCATAAACTCGCATTAAATCCGGAAAACATATCATTGTGATCTCGTCGATTTCAAAGATGCCGAGAACGCCAGTTCGTTTGCTCCGATCGCCTTCTACTTCACTAGCAAATTTCTCAGATGTAGAATTCGGTGCTGGAGGCAGTAGTTCGTATTCGCCATTCAAGGGTCGTCGGGCTAAGGGCGGTCCGGGCTGGGCAATATCTCCAATCGAAATATACTTAGAGTTTTTCAAAGCCTCAACAACGTAGGTTGCAGCCTGTGTTTGGGGTTTTGGATCCATACTCAAGTGATTGTATTGCTCAAGCACTTGATCGTCTCGGCACACTTTTAGAGAGAAGAACTCACGTGGATTATGAGGTATTTCTACTTTATCCGTTCCCTGCGATTGACCTTTAATCTGGTCGCTCGCTTTATCGTCATTCTTCGCAGGGGGTAACGTACGAGGCATTCCATCCTGAATTTCGATTTTAATGGGTCCGTTATCGAAGTGTTCAGGCCGGATGGATAAATTTAAACTTGGGCGATCGCCGCGTCTTGGGATCTCTGAGGGAGGTGCTTGCCGTTTTGAATTTTCTAGCCCAATACTGGGGAGTTGGGTTCCAATACTTGTAACCCAACAACGCCCGCCTCCATTCAGGAAATATCCTCGAACTGAGAAAGGTAAATACGCATCAAAGTCTGTGAACCCGTTAGAGTTGCGTCGGGCAAAGTATTCAAGATACTGAGTCCAACTGGTGACAAGCATGGGTTTAAAGAGTTCGGCCCCGCCTCGTATATCTTCAGTAAAGCCGATAAATCCTGCGACCGAAGTACTAACGCCCTCAATCGGACGACTGCCGCGATCTACTTCTTCAACATAAACACCTGGTGCAAAGTAGTCTAGTCTAGCCATGTTAAGTGCTCCTTGATTTGTTGGATAATCGATTGATATAGAAATTTAGTAGGCGGGCATAAGTAATATCTCTTTGGGGATACATGGTTGTCCGTCCACAAAAACATTACAAGTCTTAAACTGATAGCCAAATCGTTTAAGGTGTAAAATGTAGTTTCCAGAGGTCAAATTCTCAAACATAAAATACCCCTCCTCGTTGCTAGTTACTGATTTTTCGGTTCCTTGAAGTATGATTTGAACTCGTTTTAATGGCTTTGAGTTCAAACTATTTTTGACAATGCCAGCAATGGCAACTCGCTGAGTTTTAGATCCGCTTCTGCTGATAGCTGGAATTGAATTATTGACCCCAAAATTCCGTTCAGTAACCAAAGGCACAGTTGTTTTTCTCCATACATTAAAGGGAACAGTTACTGTCAAATAAATAGCAGGACGTATGGGAATAGAAAGAGAATTCCATAAACTTACTACATCGATGGTTGGGTCGTTAGTGACTGATAATGATAAGTTGCCATGACCACGAAGCTCAGGAGTTAGAAACTCCTCCCGCAATAGTCGGCTACGCATTAGCAGCAGTAGAGTTTCAGACAGAAGATGAAGCTCTCCTAATACAGTGCGATCGCGGGCTGTAATCACAATGGAGATATCGAACCAACTGGGTGCTCTAGATACTTCTGCAACCTGTCGTGAATCATCAAAATAGCGTTCCACCTGCCTGCCATTATTTGGCATTTTTTTACTGATTCGAACATCATACAGATAGAGATTAAGTGATAGCTCTCTATTACTATTTTCTAAGCTTCCAGGGTGACTAAAGTTTATTTGCTCAGTGCTAGTGAGAACAGATCCGTTAGTCAACATTTCAGCAAGGGTTTGAAGAATCGAATTCAGCATAAGCAGAAATCTAATTCGTTTCTATATACTCAGATTAAGCGATATTCTAGCCAATGCAATCAGACTTATGTACGAATTGAAATTTAGAAGTTATAGCTTAATTATTTTTCAATAATCACAATAAAAGCTCATCTTTGCATAGAGCTTTAGCTTATGATGTAATTAATTTTACAAATCATCTAATTACAAATAGGTCAACTCTATTTGACATGAAAATTAGGTATGAGCTTTTTCCAATAGTCAATTAAAAAAAGTACAATATTGCCAAGACCTTTTAAAATTAAGGCTCTTGCGTGCCTTTTATAGTGATTGAGGATTGATTGCAACAAAACCCTTGTGGGGCAAGGGTTATAAAGAATTACAGTACTGTTTTAAATGAAATACCTACAGGGTAAGGCTTTCAATGATTTTGAACCAGGTTTCCCATAAAAATAACCGAAGAGCCAAAATTAAAAAGGAGTCTGTGGGGAATGGTATTAAGAAAAGCCTTAAGCTATGACAAATAAAGATTTCAAGCTTTAACCCATTGACCAGTGGGCGGAGGATCGATCATTCGATGTCTACGAGGTGCTGCGTCTACGCTTCTTGCAGCAGTGCTATGGGGCGCAAATTTAAAGGTACAGCAAGCATTATGGATGGAGCGATGGTACGTGGCTTGCCCAAAAATTTTTTAGGTAGAAAAAGCTTATTGGTTCGTGAAACACTTTCTTTGATACGAATGAATGCTTTACAAAGGACAAAATTCAGCCATCAAAAAAGGTGACATTTTAGGTCAAGTCGAATTCGTGTTGAACTCGCTAATTTTACTTTATCATCTGTAGCCTTAGTTTTAGAGAATCGGTATTAGTCGGCTTCTGAAGCGGTTTTGGCGTATCAACTTGGAGCAAAAACGCACGTTTGACTGATTGACCTTGTTCGGTTTCAGCCGTGAGGACAATTTGAGAGAGGCTTGTGGTCGCTTTCAATGTCCTAGAACCGCTAGCTGGGACATCACCTAAAGGTTCGAGTTTAACCTTAGCACCATCCCCCTGTACCTTCCACTTGAGAGTCACAACTTGTCCAACTTTCAAGAACATTGAGGGATTTGTCTCTGAACTTTGATTATTGAGGGTAAAGTCCACAATTTGAAGGGGTATTGCCTTTAACTGGACTTGAATTGCTTTAGAGGGTGGCGATTGTTTTTGACTTCCACTAGACACAGGTTGAAGGCTAATCGCATAGTCGCCTGGTTTAGCTGGAAGCCCTATATTCACGTTGGAACAACTCAATGTCTCGTTGACTGGAGGTTGACATTGCTTCATTAGTTCTGGAGGAATTTGTTTTTGAAAATCATAAGTCTTGAGGAGCGTTGATTTATCCTCTTTGAGTTGACCCATAACCTGAAGTTGACCGAGTTGGCTAAAATTTTTGATATTCCAACTAAGGGTTAAGGGTTTCCCTTTTTCGAGTTGAGACTGGCGTGCTACAATGTTCAGCACCTGAGGCAGTGGCTTAGGTTGAATTACGACATTCAGTTTCTGCTGAATAGGGTTTTCTGCTGATTTTGCCTTAATCTGAAGTTGGAAGGTGTATTTTCCCGCCAGTCGGGCACCTGTATCGACGTTGGTGCAGGTTAAATTGCGATCGCCAACGGCGGACGTTTCGCCATCACGAATTTGGCAATAACGGTTCAGTTCTGTCGGTAAGCCTTGACGAAAGTCGTAAACTTGGGGAATGCTCGCAGTTTGATCTTTGGTTGAAGAAATCACGAGCTGATCTAGCCGATCTGAATTCGAGATCGTCCAGTTTAGGCGTACCCTGCCTCCCTCCGTATAGCTAGCGCTATCCGGTTTGAATTCTGCCAGGATTGGCGGAGGAGCGGGTTTAAAGAACACAAACCAAATCAAAAAGCTGAGTCCCGACAATGCACCAACCCCTACCAGCAGCAACAGTAGAAACAGCCACCAAGGGCGTGCTTTCCAGACTAACAACCCCATCGGTAACTTTTCTGGCGTCGGTAATGCTTGAATATCTTGAAGATTGACTTGAAACGGTAGCTCTAAGCCATACCCAAAGAGGGGACGTCGCCATTTCTGTTTGGGATAAATAGTTAGATTAATCGTTGCTGTTTCGCCAATCAACAAATTGACAGAAGACGGACTGCAAATATAGTTGCACAACTCCGTTTCATCTCGGCTGCTAGCACTTACGGCCAATTCTCGAATTGAATTTCCGTGATTTGTCAGTGTAAGTCGATACTGTCCCGGGCTGTGACTGACTTTTCCAAGAATAGTCTCCAGTTCTACACTCAGTTGAAATTTTGGCTGTACCTCTAAATACACCAGATCCAAAAAGACCTGCTCTGGAGCATTATCAGAAATGAGTTGTAGAGTCGGTGAATAATGACCAGCAGGCATGTTTATTGGATAATGGAACTCAATGATGATTTCGCCTTGACCTCCAGGATTAAGCTCCAAACCATCGGTACTGGAAACGACACCTAACTCACTCAGTTCGTTGGAAGGATATTGAATCGTAAACCACGTTTTATCCAAGTCAAGACAATGGAGCCGAAACCGATCCACCCGATTGGAGTGGTTGTTCACAATTACTGATAGCCTCTGGTGCTGGTTGGGCTGAATTAGTAAGGGCTGAACGGGACTAGTTGCTGGGCTAAGTGAAAAGGTAAGCTTTTGTGACCGTATAACAGTCTGCTCTTTGGCTAGAACTTCAAGACTGGCTGGGTAATGAATCGGAGTCTCTTCTGGATAATGCTCTGGGGCATCTACTACTACCGTGTAGGGATAACTTCCTGGTAGAGCGTCTGAGGGAATCTCAAAGAGCAGGCTGACTTCACAAGCCTGTTGGGAGTCGAGGGCGACCCGCT
>JAESGI010000253.1_pt1 | contig 28202 bp, 10 predicted proteins | sample 9269671 | NCBI WGS metagenome assembly JAESGI01 (sample SAMN14515641, study PRJNA621666) | algae metagenome | isolation source: Nostoc indistinguendum CM1-VF10 and co-occurring heterotrophs from gravelly... | place: USA: Clark Mountains, San Bernardino, California | collected 1998-06-05 | reverse complement strand
CCGGAGAGCAGGTCGAAGCCGGCGCGGGCCTCGGCCGCCGTCGCCGAAACCAGCGTGTCGTAGATCGGATTGCCGACGCCCAGCCGCTCCGCCGCATTGGCGATGAAGCCCTGGTTGCGGGTCGCAGCGATGTAAGGGCGCGGGCCGCTGCCGCTGCCGCCGCCGCCCGTAGCCCCGCCGCCACCGGGTTTCGGAGGCTCGCCACCGGAACCGCCACCGCTCCCGCCCCCTGCGCTTCCACCACCCGACCCGCCGCCGCCATCCGGGCCGAAGCCGGTGTCGTTGCGGGTCATGGTCAGCGTCACGTCGCTGGCGCCATGGACCAAGGTCGGCGTCAGGAAGGCGAGGTTCGACGAGACGCCGGCGAACTGGCCGGTCACGCCGCCATTCGCGGTCAGGATGGTATAGCGCGTCCCCGCCGCATAATTGCCGGCCTCGGCCAGGACCTGGACCGTGCCACCCGACAAGGTCGCCATGCCCGTCGCAGCGATCCGGTCGCCCTGGCCGGCGGCGTTGATCTCGACCTGATAGGTGGAGCCTGCCGCGAAGGCGACATTGCCGGCGACGCTCAGCGCGCCGATCGAATTGCCGGGCGCCACCGCGCCGCCGCTCGCGACCGCGATCCCGCCGACCGAGCCGGAGCCGCCGAGCGTCGCCCCGCCGTTGACCGTCACCGCGCTCGCCAGCGAGCCGTTCACCACCAGCCTGCCGCCGTTGACCGTCGTCGCGCCGGTATAGGTGTTGGCGCCCGACAGCGTCAGCGTGCCGGCGCCCGCCTTGATCAGCGCGCCGCCGCCACTGATCACGCCGCTCACCTCGGTCGTGTCGCCATTGCCGCCGGTGGTGAGCGACCACAGGCTGAGCACATAGTTGCCGGCGCCGGCGATCGAGCCGACGGCATCGTGGGATTTGCCGTTGAAGAAGGTCTCGCCGCCGGCATTGGTGATCAGCCGCGCATTGCCGGCCGAGGCATTGAGCCAGAACAGCAAGGTGCCGGAATTGTCGATGGTGGCATTGCCGGCCGTGCTGCTCGCTACGAACTGCATAAATCCATCCGCGTTGTTGCGGATGGTCGCATTGCCGCCGGAGCTGGTTTCGAAGAAATTGAGTCTGCCGGAGTTGTCGATGGTCGCGTTTCCGGCCGTCGCATTGGCAGCAAAGCCGATACTACCGTCGGGATTGTTGCGGATGGTGGCATTTCCGGCTGTGCTGTTGCCGATGAAGCTAACGCTTGCGCCCTTGCCGTTGGCGATCGTCGCACTGCCGGCTGTACTGTTGTCCTCGAAAACGACACGACCATCAGGATTGTTATAGATGGCCGCAGCACCGGCTGTGCTGGTATCTTTGAAGAATATATAGGCGCTTCCATTGATTATCGTCGTCGCGCCGGCTGCGGCCGAGTTCTGAAAATAAATGAGATGCCGATTGTCAATTATCTGGATCTGCCCGGAGTTGTTGATGATCCCGGAGCCGCTAAAGCGCAACTCGGCGTGATTTGAGATAATGTAGCTGTTGGCTGGACGGTTGAACGTGAGGCCAGCCAGGGTCCGGTCTGAATTGATGGTGACCGCGGGTCTGCCGGCGTTGTCGAAGAAGGCCGTGCCGGAAGGAGCGCCGTTCGGGTTCCAATTGGACGAATCATGGAAGACGGACGAGGTCGCGCCGGTCCAGGTCGCGTTCTGGGCGAGGGCGTGCCCCGCCGACAGGGAGCCCAGGATCGTCCCGGCCAGAAGGGCGCGCCGCAGCGGCGCGTGAACTGAAATTTGCATGGCCTTGCCCCCGGATGGGCCAGCTCTCAGTGGCCGGCCTCAAAGCAAACGTGATCTGGGGCCGTGACTCGACGTCACGGCTGATGGGATTCTCGACGATGATCGGCGCAGACCGGACCCGAACGCCGCATTGGCGCTTGGGCTCGGCAGTCGGCGGCTGGCGGGCTGGGTCAGCCGCTCATGGCGAAGGGCCGGCGATCAGGGAGCGACGCCTGAAGCGTCCAGGGATTCTCATGACCGCAGACACAGTTTCTGCCGGCCTCGGCCTGCGCCGATCGATGCCCTCGCCATCAGTCCCCAATGCCCCCGTGGCCGCTCTGAAGGCGGACCTCTGGTTGAATCTAAAAGGAAATCGCCGCAGGGCACCATGACTGGCGATCCCAACTTGATGACCTGACGTCCCTGCTCGCCGCGCGGCCGAGATCTTCCTTGGTTTCACCCGCTGTCTTGGGTACCGGCGCGCCTCGACTTTACAATGTTGACGAACTCCCCAAATTCATCAGCGTCAGGTCCTTGGTCCGGCTGAAGCCTGACCCGGACCGGGTGCACTGAAGGCGGGCAAGCCAGTGATGAGCAAGCACGAGAATTTTCCGCCCGAGGCTGAGGTCGCGTCGGAATTGCGCGCATCGCGCGGGCTCATCTGGCCCTATCCCCCAGGCGCGGAAAGCTATGCGGCCTGGAAGGCGGCGCTCTCCCGGCTTGTCGACTGCTCGATACCGGCAGATTTCGATCTGGCGTCGTTCGAGTTCTATGGCTGCACCTGGCAGCTTCCCGAAGCCTTTCTGCAGATCAACGGCGGATCGGCGATGACGATGTCGCGGACGCGGCGCGTCATCGCTGAAAGGCCGAATTCCCAGATGTCGCTCTACCTTGTCGTGAGCGGTGAGATCACCACCGACTATGACGGGCGCAAGCGCTGTCACGCTCCTGGCGATATCGTCGCAGTTGACTATTCCAGGCCCTATGAGTGCCATACGACTGGCTATGAAGGCATCACCATCACCTTCGACAGGGCCAGCGCGCCCGCCAAGCTCCAGGGCGATGTCCATGGCATGGTGCTGGCCGCAGATAGCAGCGCCGGCGTCTATCTCGGTGGCCAGATCAGGTCGCTCGTGGACCATGTCGACGGCTTCAGCGTCGACCAGGCCCAGTCGGCCGTCGATGGCATCCTGCAGTTTGCCGAAGCGACGCTTCCTGCCGCCGCCCCGAGAAGGCAGTACGACGACATCTCCGTGCTGGATCGGGCCTATCGCCTTGCCCGGGGGAAGATGTCCGATCCGGATTTCGGTCCGGACGAGTTGGCGGATGCGCTGAGCGTCTCGCGCTCGAAGCTCTTTCGTTCGTTCGAGAACCATGGCGGTGTCCAGCGCTGGCTGCTCGGGGAACGGTTGAAGGCCAGCTTGCGGGCGATCGTGCTGTCCGAGGGAAAGCTGAAGATCGCGGCCGTGGCGCACCAGCACGGATTTCGCAGCGAGGCCCATTTCAGCCGAGCGTTCAAGAAGCGATACGAGATCAGCCCGAGCGCCGTGCTGGACTTGGCGATGCATTCCAAGGGCTCTGCGATGTATCTGAGCTGGGTCAAGAACAATGCGAAGGAGGAGAAGGCGACGATCGAAGCCTGGCTCGCCACCGCGCTCGGAAGGCAGAAATAGCCGACAGGAACGCAGCGCCTGCGTTGTCTGGCGGTCCGCGGCGCCGGGAATTGCCGAGGCTCCCGATCGCTCCAGGCCAACTTTCCCTCTCGGTGCAAACGGCGCTGACGATCAGTAAGGTTGGTGTAAGGCGGGCCGGCATAAGGTCCTCTCACGAAACGAGCCGGCCGGGACGGTCGGACGGATGGAGAGAGGAAGAAGCCGATGACCAAGCAGGACCTGAACAACATCGCCCTGACCGACGAAGAGCTCGAGGCCGCGGCCGGCGGCGCCGGGCAGTGGGTCGCTCCCTCGCGCGGTCAGTGGTGGGTCTGGAAGGAGAGCCAGTCCTCCTTCACCGGCAATCCCGCCGACTTCCATGCGACGGGCAGCAGCAGCGGCGGCAACGTTCGCAGCGAGCTGATCGACGGCAAGCGCCACTTCATCAAGTTCGACGGCACCAAGGAGGTCACCGTCGCCATCCGCTGATGCGGTCGCGATGGTCCTTTGATCGCCCGGCTCCCCAGGGAGCCGGGCGATTGTGTTTTGAGAAGGCGTGGCAGCGCCGCTACGGCGTCGGCGGTCCCGATCGGCCAGCCGCCCGGTGATCGTAGGCGGTCAGGCCATCTGGCGGTGGATCAGCCCGGCGAAGACGCCACCGGCGGCCGCCAGCGTCGCGTAGTCGCCCTGCTCGACGATGCGCCCTTCCGACAGCACATAGATCAGGTCGGCATCGCGCACCGTGCTCAGCCGGTGCGCCACCACCACGCGGGTCACGTTCATCTGCGCCAGCGTCGCCATGACATGGGCCTGCGTGGCGTTGTCGAGCGCGCTCGTCGCCTCGTCGAGCAGCATGATCCGCGGCCGCCGCGCTATGGCGCGGGCGAGCAGGAGCCGCTGGCGCTGGCCGCCGGACAGGGTCGCGCCGGCATCGTCGACATAGGTGTGCAGCCCCATCGGCATCGCCGCGATGTCGGGGCCGAGGCCGGCGAGGCTCGCTGCCTCGAAGGCCGCCTCCAGGCTCAGCGGCGCCGTCCCTGCGATGTTGTGGTAGAGGCTGCCCGCCTCGATGCGGCTGTGCTGCAGCACGACGCCGAGCTGGCGCCGGACGGCGCCCCGGTCGAGATCGCGCAGATCATGGCCGTCGAGCAGCACCGAGCCACTGTCCGGCTGGTCGAAGCCGAGCAGCAGGCGCAGCAGCGAGGATTTTCCGGAACCGGAGGGGCCGACCAAAGCGACGAAGGCGCCGGCGGGGATACGCAGCGAGACGTCGCTGAGCGCGCTTTGCCCGCCGGGATAGCCGAAACTGACGCGGGACGCCTCGATCTCGCCCTGCAGCGTCCCGGGGTGAAGACTGCCGGCGTCGTCCTCCGTCGGCTCCACGAGGATCGGCCGCGCGCGCTCCCATAGCGGCAGGACCGTTGCCAGCGCCGGGATCAGGCCCGCGAGCGAGAGGATGGCGGAGACGAACTGGCCGGAGACGCCGGAATAGGTGACGTAGTCGCCGAGCGTCATCTTGACGCCGCCGAAGCCGACGAGCCCGATCAGCGCCGCCATGACGAGGATGTTCCAGCCGGCGCCGAAGGCGCTGACTGCGCTGCCGACGACGTTCGCCCGGAAGTTGACGGCCTGATCCACGGCGAAGAGATGCGTCCACCGCGCCAGGAAGCGGTTCTCGGCGGCAGCGACGCGCAGCTTCGAAATGCCTTGGAAGATCTGCACGGTGAGCGTCTGCATCGCGCCGCTGTTGGCGAGCGCGCGGCGTTGCAATTGCAGCTCGAACAGGGTCATGCCGAGCAGGATCACGAGCTGGACGGCGCACACTGCGAGCGCGAGCAGAGCGGGCTTCAGCCCATAGCTCAGCAGCACGACGAGGTTGACGCAGGAGAACAGCACGCCGAGCAGCGCCGTGATGCTGGCGACGCCGACGGTCCGGCGGATCTGGTTCACCGCATCGGCGCGCAAGGCAAGATCGCCGGCGCCGTAGCGGCGGAAGAAGCCGGGCGACAGCCGCAGCAGGCGGCTCCAGAGCGCGCCCTCGACCGCCGAGCCGAGCACGGACTCGACGCGCAGCACGGCGAGGCCGCGCACCAGCTCGAACCCCATCATCCCGAAGGCGACCGAGACCATCACCAGGATGAGCTGAAGGATCTCGCTACGCACCCCGTCCGGGATGACGGATTGGATGAGCATGCCGGACAGGAAGGGCGTCGCCATGGCGAGCAGGCCGGCGGCGAGGCTCGCCAGCGCGATCAGCGCCATTTCGCCGCGCACGATGGAGAAGACGAAGGCGGCGAGCGCCCGGCCGGGACGCTCCTCGCTGCCGGAGAAGCCGCGATAGAGCACATGGGCATGCGGGGTCAGCGAGGCCGCGACCCCGTCATCGACCCTCACCCGCTCGTCGCTGCCGGGGCGGACCATCCGCCAGCCGCTTCGTGCCGGCAGGAGCGCGACCGGCGTGCCGTCGCGCAGCTGCCCGACCATCGCCTCGCCGGCCTTTCGCCACCAGCCCTCCTGCAACTTGAGCTCGCGCGACCTCAGCCCGGCCTTCGCGGTGTAGAGCGCGAGCGCATCCTCGTTCTCGCCGGTCGCGCGCAGCTGGCCGAAATCCGCCGGGAGCCTGACGCGCATCGCCCGGGCGACCGTCCGGATCGTCGCCGCAAGCGGCGGCTCCAGACCGGGGCGCACTTGCCTCGCCTGCGGCGCTCCGCGCCCGGCGAGCCTCGCCATCGCCGCAGAGATCGCTGCGGCATCCGCGTCGGCGACGTCTGCGACATGCTCGCTGAGAGCGTCCATTCTGGCGTCACACCAGTCCTGCAGCAGCCGGCCGAGCACCACATTGAAGCCTGCGAGCGCGGCAAGCAGGGTGCCCTTCCGCGCGAGCGCGGCGCTGTCGACCGCCTGGATCTCGCTCGCGCGCTCGGCATGGAGCGGCGCGCTGCGCAGCACCGGCACCGGCAGGTCTCCGTGGCCGGCATTCCGCCCCCAGATGTTCGCGAAGGCACCCGCCTGTGCCTGGCACCAGAGCAGGGCATGGGATCCGCCGGGGAGGGCGGCTTCGCCCGCCGCCAGGTTCTGGAGACCAGGTTCCAGCCGGCATGACGGCACGCCGTCGGCAGGACCGGCCTGCGCCGGAAGCCCCGCCAGATGCCGCGCGCGCTCGGCCGTCACCGCGACCCAGGCTTCGGCGGTGCGCACGAAGAGGTCGGCCTGGCCCGCCAGATCGGGCAGGGCGATTGTCTCGACCGTCGCGCCGTCCTTCGGGATCAGGACGAGACGCATCCTGTCGGCTGCGAGACCGAATGCCGCTGCGCCCGCGCCGAGCATGGCGAGATGGCGCAGGCTGCCGGCCTGGCCCTTCTGCTCGACCAGCAGCTCCGCGCCTGCGCCGGTGAGCCGGTAGGCGAAGCCCTCTTCGCAGACGATGCGCGGCGGGGCGGGCGGCCCTTCGGCCTCGGCGCGTTCGAGCAATTCACTCCGCACGGACGAGCTCCGCATAGCGGCCCGCGGCCGCGATCAGCGCCTGGTGTGTGCCGCGCTCGACGATCCGGCCGCGGTCGAGCACGATGATCTCGTCGCAGTCGCGCACCGTGCTCAGCCGATGCGAGATCACCAGGGCGCTGACGCCGCGCCGACGCAGATTGGCGAAGACCTCCGCCTCGGTGACGGGATCGAGTGCCGAAGTCGCCTCGTCGAGGATCAGGATCGACGGGTCGGTGGCGAGCGCGCGGGCGAGTTCCAGGCGCTGGCGCTGGCCGCCGGAGAAGTTCAGCCCGCCCTCGGCGACATCGGCGCCGTACTGGCCGCGCCGGCGCACGATCTCCTCGTGAACGCCGGCATCGCGCGCCGCCGCGATGAGGCGGGCATCGTCGAGCGAGGCGTCCCAGAGCGCGATGTTGTCGCGGATCGAGCCCTCGAACAGCACCACATCCTGCTCGACATAGCTCAGCGCGCCCGCGAGTACGCGGCGCGGAACCTCGCCCGCCGCCGTGCCGTCGAAGCTTATGCTTCCCTCGGCCGGTTGCAGCAATCCCGCGACCAGCCGCGCCAGGGTCGACTTGCCGCTGCCGGAGCCGCCGACCACTGCGACCCATTGGCCGGGCGCGATCGAAAGGTCGAGCTTCTCGATCAGCCCGGCCTGGCCCGGATAGGCGAAGCCGAGACCGCGGATGTCGATGCTGCCGGAGAGCCGGCCCTGCTGCGCCGGCCAGTGCGCGGCGACCGCCGCGTCCTGTTGCAGCCGGGCGGCCGGAGCGTGGCGCATCGTGTCCTGCACGCGCTCGAGGTCGCCGCGCAGCTCCTGCAGCCCCGCGACCGCACCGACCAGCGACTGGACGGGCGTGTGGAAGGCCTGGAGCACGGCGAGGAAGGCGATCAGCGTGCCCACCGTCATCTCGCCGTCCATCACCTTCAGCGCGCCCCAGCCGAGCAGAGCGGCATAGGACAGGCTCTTGATCACCGAAGGCGCCAAAGTGAGGAAGAGCGTGGAGCGCTCCAGCTCCTGCATCATGTTCAGCAGTTGCGCCTGGGCGCCCATCAGACGGGTGAAGAAGGCGTCCTCGGCGCCGGAGGCCTTGATCGTCTCGATCGACTGGATGCCGCCGAGTGCGACGCTGGCCATGCGCGCGCGCTGGACCACCACGCGCCTGACGCCCTCGACGCGAATCCGGGTGATGAAGGCGATCGCCGCGATGTCCGCCGTCGCGAAGGCGAAGCAGGCGAGCGCCATCGGCACGTCGTAGACCATCATGATGGCGGCGCTGATCAGCGCGCCCATGATGCTGAAGAGCGCCGAGGAGATCGAGACCACGGCGCTGTGCGACAGGCGGCGCGCAGCCTCCATGCGCGAGGTGATGTCGCCGACATGGCGCTGCACGAAGAAGCCGATTGGCAGGCGCAGCATGTGCGCCATCAGGCCGACGGCGGATTCGGTGCCGAGCCGCCGCTGTAGCCGGGCCAGCACCAGCCCGTGCAGCCAGGACAGCAGCATGGAGAGCAGGGCCGAGCCGATCAGCGCCAGCAGCAGCGGCCGCAGCCAGCTCGTCGCGTGCTGGACCATGATGTTGTCGGCGAAAATCTTGCCGGCCGCAGGTACGAAGATCGGCGGCAGCACGTTGCAGAGCGCGATGATGCCGAGGAAGCCCAGCGCCGCGCGGGTCTCGCCGCCCTTCGGCAGCAATGCGCGCAGCAGGCTTGGCCGCTCGCCGCCCGGCTGGAAGGCGGGCGTGGGTGCGAAGGTCAGAAGGATGCCGGTGAAGGCGCCGTCGAATTCGGCCGCATCGACGCTGCGCCGGCCATGGGCGGGATCGTTGATCTGGACCCGCCCGCGCGAGACGCCCTCGATCACGACGAAATGGTTCATCTGCCAGAAGGCGATCGCCGGAAAGCGATGCTGCGCCAGCGCCACGGGCTCGACGCGCCAGCCCTTGGCCTCCATGCCGAAGCTGCGCGCGGCGCGCAGCAGCGAGGCCGCCGTGGCGCCGTCGCGCGTCACCTGGCAGGCCTCGCGCAGCCGCTCCAGCGGCAGCCAGAGGCCGTGATAGGCCAGCACCATGCCGAGCGCCGCCGCCCCGCACTCGACCGCCTCCATCTGCAGTATGGTCGGGACGCGGCAGGGCCGTCCCGCGCTCGGCAGGGGCGGCATGGTGGCGGCCGCTGGCGGACTCTCAGTCATGGCCGCGCGCCTTCACAGGCCGGTCCAGCGGCGCAGCGCCGGAATGATCAGGGTGATAGGCGCCGCGCGCCGAACCGTGACGTTCGCTGTGAGCATCAGCCCGCTGCTGAGCGGAATTTCCTGCCCGCGCTCGGAGGTCCAGGCATAGCCGCCGGTCTCCCCGGCTGCGGTCTCCAGCGTCGCCCGCACTTCGAAGGGGGCGCCGTTGCGCGCCATCTGCCGGGCGAGATCCGGATTGCCCAGCCTTTCGGCGATCTCGGCCTGCCCCTCCGGCTGCGGCGAGACCGAGACGACCTTGCCGACGAGCATGCCGTATTCCTCGCGCGGTGCGATCGAGGGCGAGAGCCTGACCTCCATCCCCGGGGTGATGCGCTTGCCCATGTCGCCGGGGACGAAGAACAGGGCCTCCAGGCGCTCGCCGCCGGTTTCGAGCGTGACGATGCGCTGTCCGGCCGTGACAAGCGCGTTCATCGTCACCGGCACCAGGGCGACCATGCCGTCGCGCGGCGCACGGATCTCGTCGGCGAGCTTGCGGCTCAATCTCGCCTGTTCGAGCTGGCCCTTGAGATCGAGGATCTGGCGCTGGCTCGCCTCCAGCTCCTGGTCCCGCGTGCCGCCCAGCGCCAGGATCGCGCCGTTCAGCGCGGCGAGCTCCGATTGGGTGCGCGACAGGCTGGAGCGCGCGCTGAACAGCCGCTCGCGCGCCTCCTGCACGCGGTCGGTGGTGCCGGCGCCGCGCGAGAACAGCATTTCGCGATTGGCCAGCGTGCCCTCCGCTTCGGCGATCCGCTGGCGGGTCAGGTCGGCGGCCTCGTCCAGCTCCTCGCGCCGGCGCTGCTGCGAGACGTTCTCGGCCGCGACGCGAACCTCGTAGCGCTGGGTGATGGCGGTGCGGTGGTCCTCGGCCTGGTCGATGCGGCGCTCGAGATCGGCGATGCGCGCATCCTCCTCCGGAGTCGTCAGCGAAGCGACGATCTGTCCGGCCGTGACCTTCTGGCCTGCCGGAACGAGCCCGTCGATCCAGCCCGATTTCGGTGCGTTGAGCCCGATGAAGACGCCGCCGCTGCGCACGAAGATGCCGGGGCCCTCCACCGTCTCGCGATAGCGCGCCAGGCAGGCCCAGACGATGACGGCGATGCAGAGCGCCAGGCAGAGCAGGCCGGCGATCCATTCGACGCGGCCGACCACGCGCAGCGGCGCGTGGAAATCCTCCGGCCGGTCTAGCTGCTGCAGCGACTGCTGCCGGAACAGGCTCCCCGTGCCCCGCTGCGTCGCCGGGGGTGACTCAACCTCTGACATCCGCAGCGATCCCGACCTCTCCGTATCCCGGCCAGCTAAGCTGACCAAACGTTGAGTATTCGCAAATGCCGGCGGCATTTCTGCCGCCGGCCAGGCTGACGACGGGTATGGCGGCCAGGCTCTGGAGCGCGAGAGCCGGGAACTGCGGCAGGCGACGAGAGCTTGCGCAAGGCGTCGGCCGATTCTGAACAGGCGCTTTGTGCGAATGCTTGCGCTCGATCGCGCCGTGATCGCGGCGGCCTAATGTCACAGCGGTCCTGCGTGCGGCCTGTGTGGCAAGGGCTAATCGAATATGCGGCGATGTGGCCGGAAGGGCTGATGCTCCGCAAAGAAGCCCGCTTCCAGGAAGAAAACGCGTCAAAAACTAGAAAAACGCAATATTCCGATTGAAAACCTAGTTCTGCAGAGCGTCCGCCGCGAGCCGCAAAGAATAAAAATCTGCCCCAGGGGCAGATTGAACATCACATTCTTCCAATTTGCGGTAGTTCTGATATGCGCTCGTTGCGCAAGCGATTCGGATACGCCTAATTGTCTAAAACTGATATTCTGCGGCGGGTTCGCCGGCCTTTCTCGCTCCCCAGCCTGACTCTTTCTCTCGAACCTCGTTTCATGTTCGACGCCGCTGGCGCCACGACGGCTGCCGCGGTCGCTGCCGACATGCACGCGCCTGCAGAAGTGGCTGATAAGCCGGCGAACGACCAGGATCACGGCGCCGCTGCCGGCAATGGAGCATCGGACACGGTCACCGATGTCGGGCCGTTCGGTGGCAAGGCCGAGGCGCAGCTCATCGAGGCGGAAGGCCGCTCGCAGGCGTCGCGGCACGAGATCGTCTTCGTCGATGCCCGCCTGCCGGAACTCGGCAGCCTGACGCCGGCACCCGGCGTCGAACTCATCGTTCTCGATCCCGAACGCGACGGTCTTGCGCAGGTGAGCGCGGCGCTGGCCGGGCGCAGCGGCCTCGATGCGGTGCATTTCGTCGGCCATGGCGAGGGCGGCGCCTTCACCCTCGGCCGGACGGTGGTCGACGCGGCGCTGCTCGAAGCTCGCGGCGCCGAAATCGCCTCCTGGAGCGCGGCCTTGAACGCCGATGCCGACCTCATGATCTGGGGCTGCGACGTCGCCGGTACGCCCGCGGGCGAGGCGCTGCTCGGCAGCCTCGCCATGCTGACAGGCGGGGATGTCGCCGCTTCCGAGGACACGACAGGCGCACAGGAGCGCGGCGGCGACTGGGTTCTGGAAGCGCGCACCGGCGCGATCGAGACGGCTCTCCCCTTCGCGGCCGAGGCCGTAGCGGCCTGGAACCATGAGCTCGCCCCTCCGACCATCTCCGGCTCCGAGAGCCTGCAGGTGGCCGAGCCGAGCACGCTCAACCCGGCCTTCGGCACGAGCGCGAGCGTCAATCTCGGCGATGCCGGTTGGGGGCTGGGCTATAATCCGGCCGACGCCAACGATGCCGTGACCGTCTCCGTCACCGTCTCGGATACCAGCATCGGCGCTTTCGCCGATACGGTCGGCGGCGGCGTCCAGCTCGGTAACGTCTGGACCTTCAACGGCACGATGCAGCAGGCCGACGCCTGGCTGAAGGGGCTGACCTTCACGGCAGCCGATGTCGAGCGCGGCAACGCCATCGCCTCGACCAATATCGCGGTCTCGGTCACCAACCAGACCGATGGCGGCACGGCCGACAGGACCGCGGCGATCCGTGTCACCGCCTCCAACGATCCGACCGTGCTCGACGACGTCACGGTCAACGTCGCCGAGGTCGGTCCAGGCGGCGCGCCGAGCGTCACCATCCTCGACGGCAGCATGATCGCGCCGACGGACGCGGAGGTGGCGTTCGGGTCCCAGAGCAAGGCCCAGATCGTCTATACGCTCGATACGGATACGCAGCACGGTTACCTCACCCTTGGCGGGGTCCGCATCGGGCAGGGTTCGGTCTTCACCCAGGCCGATATCGAGGCCGGTCGGCTAGCTTATGTCCATACCGCGACGGGGGCCCTTCAGAATACGCAGGACGCCTTCGTCGTGCGCGTCAACGACGGCGCGACGCCGCTCGCCCATTCCGAGCTCGCGACCATTCGGCTCGATATCGCGCCGGTCAACCAGGCGCCGAATGTCTCGGGCGACGGTCGCGTCTACGAAGGGCAGCCCAACAACGCCCAGGGGCCCGGTCCGGCCCCCTCGAGGGTCGGCGACTACATCGTGGCCGATGGCGGTGGGGACCCGAACGATCCCTCGCTGACCGTCCGGCTGGATTCGCTGCCCGCGGACGGCATGCTCCATTTCAACGGCACGGTCACGATCGGCGGCGTCGTTCAGACGATAGACCGTGCCATCACCGCCGCCGACATCGCGGCCGGGATCAGTTTCGCCTACGCCGATCGCGGTCGGCTGACCTATGCCCATAATGGCGTGGATCGGGCCAATGGTCGGCCGAACCCGCAGGACGGCTTCGACGTCACCGTGATCGACGGTGGCGGCGGGGCCGGCGCCGCCGCGGCACTGTCCGCCTCTTCCCGGATCACGCTCGACGTCCTGCCGGTCAATGACGAGCCGGTCTGGGCGGGCGGCTCGCTCGAGGCGACGGTCGACGCTTCGCACCGGATCACGCTCGACACCGGCATGCTCAATGTGAGCGATCCGGATTCGCTGGACGACAGCCTGTCCTTCGTCGTCACCGGGCGGGAGATGGACAAGGGCCGGCTCTATCTGACGCCGGTGGGCGGCGGAGCTCCCGTCCCGCTGCCTGTCGGCGGCACCTTTACGCTCGCCGACATCAAGGCCGGCCGTGTCCAGTACGTCCAGCATCTCGGCGCCGGCCCGAACGAGACCGACAGCTTCCAGTTCCAGGTCGTCGACAACGGCGTCTCGCTGCATTGGCGCGAGGATGGCACGCTCTATGAGCGCCCGAGCGGCATCTATGACGACCCGGCCAGCGAGACGAGCAGGCTGAAGAACTTCGCCTTCACGATCCGCCTGCACGAGACGCAGGACGGCGAGGGCGGTGCGCTGCCGGCCGACCCGGATCGCACCCCCTCGCATCAGACGAGCGAGCACGCCGGCACCGACGCCAGCGGTCATGCCGTCGGCAACCTGACCGAGGGCGGCACTGTCGTCCTCTATGACGGCCGGCCTTCGGGCGGCGTGGAACGCCCGGGCCTGCACTATTCCGTGCCCGGCGCAGCGCCCGAGCAGATCGTCTATACGGTGATGTCCTTCGACGGCGTCGCCTCCGGCTGGAACGGCTTGCTGCAGAAGCAGGTCGGGAGCGACTGGGTCTCGCTGTCGCAATATGACAGCTTCACCCAGGCCGATCTCGATGCCGGTCGGGTGCGGTTCGTCCATGACGGCGGTGAGGATTTCGAGTCCAGCGTGAAGCTGCGTGCATCCGCCGGCGTGCTGATCGACGACGGCGCCGGCGGGCTGGCGATGGACGAGTGGATCACCGATTTCCACTTCTACGCCACGCCGGTGAACGACGCGCCCGAGGCGACAGGCTCCAGCGACAACATCATCAAGGAAGGCCAGACTGTCGCCATCACCAGCGACATGCTGAGCTTCTCCGATCCCGACGACGCGACGAGCGAGGCGCGCTACGAGGCCGGCTCGACGCTGAACGGGCAGAACAACCACGCGGTGAACCATGATCCGGCCAACCCGCTGGCGTTCTTCGTCGACGCCCTGCCGGCGAAGGGGCGTCTCGAATGGTTCGACGGCGCGAGCTGGCAGGTCGTCACGCCCGCGACGGAACTCCAGGCGAGCTGGCTGACCTCCGATCCGGCGACGACGCGCCTGCGCTATGTCCATGCCGGCGGCGAGGATCTGTCTGACGGCTTCACGGTCCACGCCCGGGATCGCTGGGGCGCCGTTTCCGGCAGCGCCAACGTCGGCTTCATCATCACCCCGGTCAACGACGCGCCGGACATCGCGGCCAATCCGACCTTGCCCGACCCGACCGGCCCATGGCCGGGCGGCGGCGCCAGTGGCAGCGGCGCGGTCAACGAGCCCATGACGGTGATCTACGAGGGCTCCTGGCAGAAGATCACGCCCGATCTGCTGCAGGCGGTCGACCCCGACAGCTCGGCGACGCAGGTCCAGTACTCGGTCACGCAGGCGCCGGCGCATGGCCGCCTCGCCTATTCGACCGACGGCATCAACTTCACCACCTTGGGGAAGGGGTCCTCCTTCACCCAGGACGATATCGCCAAGGGCTATATCTACTACCAGCACGGCGGCAAGGAGCCGGGCGGCACGACCTACCCCGGCACGCCGGACGACAAGTTCGTCTTCACCCTCTCCGACGGCGCCGCCGAGGTGACGGGCCGCGAATTCTGGATCTACGTCCAGCCGACGAACGACGCACCGGTCGTCACCGCCCCCTCCGGGCCGATCAACTCGACCGATACTGTCACCGCTATCCCGGGCTTCAGCGTCAGCGATCCCGACCTCGCGGACGGGACGATCGCGACCGAGGCGGATTTCCTTCAGGTCACCGTCCGCCTGCTCGATAAGGATGGCCAGGCCCTCGCGCAGGCGGGCTATGCCGGCGCCACGCTCGGCGTGAGCGCGGGCGGCGCGACGGTGGATGCGACGCATAACGGCGTCGGCGGCATTCTGGTGCTTCGCGGCACGCAGGCGCAGATCAACGCCGCGCTGGCGACGCTCGCCGTTAGCTTCGGCGACGACCGCGACGCGGTCTACCGCGTCCAGGTGATCGCCGACGACCGCGTGCGCGACGTTACGAGCGGCGCGCTGCTCGACCGCGACCCCGGAGCGGCTGGCGCCAATCCGGGCGGCAATGGCGGTGGCACGCACAACCAGCCAAGCCAGCCCTACACTGGCTCGCCGCAGCCGGTCTCGGGCTATGACGGCTTCAACTGGTATCAGGATGCCGTTCCAAATGCCTCGAACGGCAACCCGGCGATCGCCGCACTGATCGGCAACATCGCCGCCGCCGAAGTGACGATCCGCGCCTCGCGGGTGAACGATCCTGGCGTGCTGACCGGCGCCGGGTCGGCGACGGTCTACGAGGACCAGGCGACGCCGATCGGCAGCCAGATCGGTTTCCAGATCGCCGATGCGGAGTCCGCAGCGTTCGGGACGCCGGTGACGGTAACGCTGAGCGTCGGCTCCGGCACGCTCTCGCTCGGCACGATGCCGCCGGGCCTGAACGTCACGGTGAGCGGCGCCAACAGTAGCACGATGACGCTGACCGGCACGGCTGCGGACATCCAGGCCTACCTGAATGCCGCATTGCGCTACCAGTCGGCGAGCGACCACAACCACGACAGCAACGGCGTCGCCGCCGGTGACGTCACCCTGACCGTCACCTTCGACGACAGCGGCTCGAACATCGGCAGCGGCGGCGCTGCCGCCAACCCCGCTCCGCTGGAGATCGGGCTGACCATCGTCCCCGTGAACGACCGCCCGACGGTCTCGGTCGGCTCGGGCGCGGTCGTCGTCTCCGGGACGACGCCGGTGGACGGCGTCTCGGTCGCCGACAAGGATATCGGTGGGGACGGAGCCACCGGCACGGCCACGGGCGAGACCGATTTCGTCCAGGTCACGGTCCGGTTGACCGATACGGGCGGCGTACCCCTGTCGCTTGCCGCCCATGGCGATGTCGTCTTTTCCTCGACCGCCTCGCCAACCGAAGGCGTCAATTTCGAGATCGACGATACCGAAAACGGCAACGGCCATGCCCTGATCATCCGCGGCACGCGTGCGGAGGTGAACGCCTATCTCGCCGGGCTGACGGTCACGCTCCAGGGCGCCTTGGCTAATCGTGATGGAAGTCTGCGCATCGAGGTCGTCGTCGACGATCGCGTCCGCGACGTGAAGACGGGGGCCCTGACCGGCACCGAGGCGAATGGCGGCGGCAACAACAATCCGGCCGGCGGCGTCTCCGCCGTACCGACCACGGCCGTCGATCCCTACGCCGCCGTTCCAGGCGGCCTGACCGCGAACGTCAACCAGGCCAGCCGCGAGATCTTCCCGAGCTCGGTCAACGACCCCGCCGAAATCCGCGTCACGCCGCCGACGCCCAATGAAGGCTCGGCGACGGTACAGTTGAGCGGCGTCGTGATCAGCGACCCGGACGCGCTGCCCGGCGATATCCTGACGACGACCATCACCGTGCCGCCCGGCTTCGTCATCTCCTCGATCACGGCCGGCGGCAGCACGGTGAGCGGCGTCAACACCGCGACCGTCACCATTTCGGGCACGCTGGACCAGATCAACAGCGCCGTGAACAGCATTCGCATCCAGCTGCCGGACGAGGCGGGAACGCCGGACCGGGCAGACTGGAACGGCACCTTCAACGTCACGATCACCGTCAACGATTTGGGCAATAATGGTGGCCGCCCGACGACGCTGCCGGGTGACACCGACAATCCCAATGCCAATCCGGGCGATTTCGCCTATGCCGACCCGGACGGCAATGACGGCGATCCGAACAACGACAACCATCTCGTCACGACGCGCAGCTTCAGCATCACGGTCGCCCCGGTCAACGACGCCCCCGTGGTCGTGCCCGTCGGCGGCAGCACCACCGTCACGCTGACGGGCACCGAGGACAGCACCGGCGCGGCCATCCCGACGCATACGGTTTCGAGTCTGTTCCAGGGCTATTTCGACGATTCACGCGATGCGATCACCGGTGGCTCGGCTTCCGACGGCTTCGCCGGCGTCGTGGTCGTCGGCCTGACGAGCAATCCCGCCCAGGGAAGCTGGCAGTATTTCAACGGCACGAGCTGGGTCGACATCGGCCCGCGCACCCTCGCGAGCGGGCTCTACCTCGCGGCGGACACGCAGATCCGCTTCGCGCCGGCGGCCGACTTCCACGGCACGCCGGAGAACCTGACCGTGCGCCTGGCCGAGCATCCGGCCGGGGCACCGGCGACCGGCACGGTCGTCGACCTCTCCGCGGCCAACGCGACCGGCGGCACCACGCGCTACAGCGCCGGTTCGGTGGTCGTGACGACCTCGGTCGCCAACGTCAACGATGCGCCGACCCTCTCGGGGACGACGCTCGCTGCGGTCAACGAGGACACCGTCTCGCCGCCGGGCGAGACGGTCTCGAACCTGTTCGGCTCGCTCTATTCCGACGCGACCGACAACCGCAGCGCGATCTCCGGCGGCGGCAATGCCGCGACCCCGTTCGGCGGCATCGCCATCACCGGCAACGCCGCCGACGCTGCCCAGGGCGAATGGCAGTACTCGCTGAACGGCACGGACTGGACGACCATCCGCACCGATCTCAGCGATGGCGACGCCCTGCTCCTGGCGCCGACGGCCCGGCTGCGCTTCGTGCCGGCTGCCGACTTCAACGGCACGCCGGGCGGCCTCACCGTGCGCGCCTCCGACGCGCCGGTGAGCTTCGCAGCGAGCGCCGATCTCTCCGCCACTCTCGGGACGACGGGACCGTGGTCGAACGCTGTGGTGCTCGGTACCACCGTCAACCCGCTCAACGACGCGCCGCTCCTCGGCGGTACGGCGGCGAATCCCGTCGTGACCGAAAACGCGCAGACCGGCACCGGCACCAGCCTGCCGTCGACCCTGCTCTTCGTTCCCGGCACGATCACGCTCTCCGATATCGACCTGACGACCACGCCGGGCCTCGGCGCCGGTGTCTTCGGCGCCGGCGAGATCGATTTGTCGCTGGGGTCGAGCTATCTCGCCGGAGACAGGCTCGCTCTCGCGGCCGGCTACACCTTGCCGGCCGGCGTGACGATCGACGCCGTGCATGATGGTTCGGCCGGACGGCTCGTGATCAGGCTCGCGCCGGGAACCAGCGTCGCTGACGTACTGGCCCTCATCGAGAACGTCACCTACAGCAGCAGCTCCGACAATCCGACGGATTTCGGCACGAAGACCACGCGCAGCTACACGCTGGTCGTGCGCGACGGCAACAACAGCGATCCGCAGAACGACACGGCCGGCGGGCCTGCCTCGCTGGCGTCCGCACCGCTCTCCGGCACGATCACGATCGCGGCGACGAACGACCCGCCGATCGCGGAAGACAACGTCAACACCATCGCCGAGGACACCGCCTCGGTCTCGGGCAACGTCATCCTCGACCCGTCGCCCGGCAGCGCGGTCGACCGCGACCCGGATACGCCGGTGGGCGATCTGCGGATCAGCGGCATCGCTTTCGGCGCGGCGGCTGGAACGGTGGGCAGCGGGCTTTCCGGAGCCTATGGGACGCTGACGCTGAACGCCGACGGCAGCTACAGCTACGCACTCGACAACGGCAACCCGGTGGTCAACGCGCTGCGCGACGGCGAGACGCTGACCGAGGTGTTCACCTATACGCTGAGCGATGGCAGCGCGACCGATACCGCGACACTGACGATCACGATCACGGGCCGGACCGACGGCGCGCCGACGATCGTCCCGGCCGACATGAACGGCTCGGCGAGCGGCGAGAACAGCGTCAGCGAGCGCGGCCTCGGCGATGCCGGGGATGCCAGCGAGGCGACGACCGGAACCGTGACGGTGACGGCGTCGGACGGTCTTTCGACCGTGACGGTCGGCGGACGGGGGATCACCCTGGCCGAGCTGCAGGCTCTCGGCACGACGCCGATCTCGGTGACGACGCCGAAGGGCGTGCTGACGATCACCGGTTTCACGCCGGGCGCAACCGTCGGCGGCGTGCCGGTCTCCGGCGAGCTGAGCTACAGCTATACGCTCACCGCAGCGCAGGACCATAGCGGCGCCGCCGTCAGCGACGTCTTCGCGCTGGCGATCGGCGATGCCGGCGGCGGCAGCGCAACCGGTACCCTGACGATCGCGATCGCGGACGACGCGCCGCAGGCGCACAACGATGCGGCGACGATCGAGGAGGATACCCCCTCCGTCGCCGGCAACGTCATAACGACCGGAGCTGGTGCGGATCGCGTCGGCGCAGATGGCGCGACGGTGACCGAAGTCGGCTTCGGCGCGACCATCGGGACGGTCGGCAGCGCGCTCTCCGGAGCCTACGGGGCCCTGACGCTGAACGCCGACGGCAGCTACAGCTACGCGCTCGACAACGAAGATCCCGTGGTCAACGCGCTGCGCGACGGCGAGACCCTGACGGAGGTGTTCAGCTACCGGATCACCGACGCCGATGGCGACGAGTCGACGGCGACGCTGACGATCACGATCACCGGCCGGACGGACGGCACGACGCAGATCGTGCCGGGCGACATGAATGGCGCGGCGCATGGCGAGAACAGCGTCAGCGAGCGCGGCCTCGGCGATGCCGGCGACAGCAGCGAGACGACGACCGGAACGGTGACGGTGACGGCGCCGGACGGTCTCTCGACCGTGACGGTCGGCGGGCGGGAGATCACCCTCGCCGAGCTTCAGGCGCTGGGGACGACGCCGATCACGGTGACGACGCCGAAGGGCGTGCTGACCATCACCGGCTTCACGCCCGGCGCGACGGTCGGCGGCGTGCCGGTCTCCGGCGAGCTGAGCTACAGCTACGAGCTGACCGCGATTCAGGATCACGGCGGCGGCGCTGTCAGCGACGTGTTTGCGCTGGCGGTCGGCGATGCCGGCGGCGGCAGCGCGACCGGTACCCTGACGATCGCAATCGCCGATGCCGTGCCGCAGGCGCGGGACGACACGGCGACGATCGCCGAGGACGATGCCACCGACACTGTCGACGGCAATGTCTTCACCGGCACGGGCTCGGGCGATGTCGCCGACAGTGCCGGCAATGACGGCCCGGCGGCCGGCGGGCCGGTGACCGGCGTCGGCTTCGGTACGACGACCGGCACGATCGGCGGCCCGCTCTCCGGGGCCTATGGCACGCTGACGCTGAACGCCGATGGCAGCTACAGCTATGTGCTCGACAACGGCAATGCTGCCGTCAACGGGCTGAGCGACGGCCAGACCCTGACGGAGGTGTTCAGCTACCGGATCAGCGACGCCGATGGCAGCACCTCCGACGCGACGCTGACGATCACGATCACCGGTCGCACCGACGGCACGCCCACGATCGTCCCGGCCGACATGAACGGCGCGGCGAGCGGCGAGAACAGCGTCAGCGAGCGCGGCCTCGGCGATGCCGGCGACAGCAGCGAGACGACGACCGGAACGGTGACGGTGACGGCGCCGGACGGTCTTTCGACCGTGACGGTCGGCGGACGAGTGATCACCCTGGCCGAGCTCGAGGCCCTGGGCACGAAGCCGATCACGGTGACTACGCCGAAGGGCGTGCTGACGATCACCGGCTTCACGCCGGGCGCGACCGTCGGCGGCGTGCCGGTCTCCGGCGAGCTGACCTACAGCTACACGCTCACCAATGCGCAGGACCATAGCGGCGGCGCCGTCAGCGACGTGATCGCGCTGGTGGTCGGCGATGCCGGCGGCGGCACCGCGACGGGAACCCTGACGATCGCGATCGCCGACGACGTACCGCTCGCGCGGGACGACACGGCGACGATCGATGAGGACACCCCCTCCGTCGCAGGCAATGTCATCACGACCGGGCCGGGTACCGACCGCGTCGGAGCGGATGGCGCGAAGGTGACTGAGGTCGGCTTCGGCACGACCATCGGCACGGTCGGCAGTGCGCTCTCCGGGGCCTATGGCAGGCTGACGCTGAACCCCGACGGCAGCTACAGCTACGCGCTCGACAGCGGCAATGCCGCCGTCAGCGGGCTGAACGACGGCGAGACCCTGACCGAGGTGTTCACCTATCGGATCACCGACGCCGACGGCGATGTGTCGACCGCGACCTTGACCATCACGATCACCGGACGCAACGAGGCTCTCGTGCCCGTCCTGCCGGACCAGGACGCCGGTGCCGGGATGCTGCCGGGCCGGCTTCCGGGCGCGGGCTTTGTCGAACTCGGGGCGAACTCCTATCTCGAAGGACGCCCTTACGATCGCTACCTGACTTTCGGGCAGGTGGTGTCGCAGCAGGTCCTGTTCCGGATGGGGGGCACCTCGACCCCAGGCACCTTGCATTATGACGCGGCGCTGGGCATCGACCAGCCGCTGCCCTCCTGGATCAGCTTCGATCCCTCTCTACAGCTGGTGACGGCGCGGCCGACCCGCGATGTCCCGCCGGGGCTCTATCTCGTGCGCGTCACCGCCCGGGACGGCAACGGCAACTACGCCGAATCCTCGGTCTCGTTCCGGATCCTGCGCGATATCGACGAGGCCGTGCGCCAGCTGCGTGCGGCGGTTCCCGCCATCACCTTGCCCGATCTGGTTCCGGCGGGAGGCGAGCTGCCTGATCCCCACTCCGACGGCGAAACGCGGCGCGACCAGCCCGTGCGGCAGGAGCCGGAGCAAGAGGCTCCGCCCGAGCAGGCCCCGGACAAGCAAGCGCGCTCACCTGCGCCGACCGCGGCGGAAGCCGCCTCCGCCGGCAACACGGCGCTCTCTGGTGAGGCGCAGCGGCCAACCCGGTCGCTGACGCAGTCTCTGATCAATGCCGGCCTCGCCGGCCAGATGATCGAGGCGGCGCGGCTTCTCGAAGCGCTGACCCCCGAGCCCCCGCCGAGAAGCTGACACCTTCCTCCCGCTTTCGAACACAACGTCTGCCAGAGTCCCGATGCGCCTGATCCTTCCCACCCTTCTCCTGTCCGCCGGGCTCTCGGCCTGTATCGCTCAGCCCGAACCGTTCACTCAGGCCGACAACGAAAAGCGAGCTACCCTCGACCTCAGCGCCATCGGCGCGAACAGCCCGCTGCCCTCCCGCCCGGTGACGTTGGCGGAGGCTCAGGCGCGTGCGATCAGCTACAATCTCGACACGCGCCTGCAGATGTTCAATTCGGCCCTGCAGCGCGAGCAGCTCGACCTGACGAAGCTCGACATGCTGCCGAACCTGACGGCGAATGCCGGCTATGCGGGGCGCGACAAGGCCCTCGTCAGCTCGAGCGCCAGCTATCGCAATGGGATCGTGCAGCCGTCGAATTTCGAGACGACCTCGGTCGATCGCGACCGCGTCTTCGCCGACCTGACCTTGTCCTGGAACGTCATCGATTTCGGCCTGAGCTACCTGCAGGCCAAGCAGCAGGCTGACCGGGTCAACATCGCCGACGAGCAGCGGCGCCGGGTCGTCAACAACGTCTTCCAGCAGGTTCGCAACGCCTATTGGGTCGCGGTGGCGGCCGAGCGAGTCCGGCCGCAGTTGCGCGCGGTCCTCGCCGAGGCCAGGCGGGCTCAGAGCGCCTCGCGCCAGATGGAAGCCGAGCGCGAGCAGAAGCCGGAGCAGGCCCTGCGCTACCAGCGCGATCTGCTCGAGCTGATCCAGGAGCTCGAGGCCGTGGACGACCAGCTCGCCATCGCCAAGACCCAGCTCGCGCAGCTTATGGGCCTGCGCCCCGGCGCGCCTTACAAGCTTGCGGTTCCCGCCGCGCTTCCCGGCCTCGGCCGTTTCGGCCTCTCGGTCGAGCAGATGGAGCGTGTCGCTCTCGTCAATCGCTCGGAGCTCCGCGAAGAGGGCTACAACGCCCGCATCGTCCGCAACGAAGGCCATCGCGCCCTGCTGCGTCTTGTGCCTGGCGTCACCCTGCTCGGCTCCCTGAATTACGACAGCAACAGCTACCTGCTCTTCAACAACTGGCAGGAAGGCGGGGTGCGTGTTGCCGCGAACCTGCTCCGCATCGTGACCAACTATCCCAAGATCAGCCAGCTTAACGAGGTCCAGTCGGAGATCTCCGAAACCCGGCGACTGGCCACGACGATGGCCGTCCTGGCGCAGGTCCAGGTCTCGGCCCAGCAATACCAGATCGCGCGGAAGAGCTATGAGCGGCTCAATTCCATCTCGACCATCAACCGGCGCATCGCCCAGCTGTCACGCGATGGTCAGGAGGCCCAGACGACCTCCGAGCTCGACGCGATCCGCGAGAAGGCCGCCTCGGCGCTGACCGAGCTGCGCCGGCACCGCGCCTATGCCGATCTGCAGAATGCCCATGCCGCGATCAATGTCAGCCTCGGCCTCGACCCGGTTCCGGCCGAAGCCTTTGGCCGCGATCTCGGCGAGCTGACAGCGCAGATCAATCGCCGCAACGAGGAGTGGCGGGCCGGCCGCATCGCGGTTCCGCGCCTCGATGAGGTCGAGCAGCCGGCGAAGCCGGGCACGACGACCGTCGCCAACGCGCTCTAGATGGCCTTGCCGCGACCGGATCGCGACGGGCCCGCACAGGCCGGGGCTGGGTGGGCGGCACGCTTGCCGGCCTATGTCGTCGTGGCCGCGCTGCTGTCGGGCCTCGCGCCGGTACGGCCCGCCGCGGCCGAGTCTGCCGTCGAAGTCCGGGTGCAGATCACCCCGCGCCACGCGACCATTCTGTCGAGCGAGATCGCCGGCAAGATCAGCGAGGTGCCCTTTCGGGAAGGGGAGGCCTTCGAGAAGGGGCAGGAGATCGCTTCGCTCGACTGCGATTCCTATCGGGCGCGGCTCCAGCTCGCCGACGCGAAAGTGAGCGGCGCCGAACGCAAGCTGGAGGCGATCCGCCTGCTCGATCAGCGCAAGGCGGTGGGGCGCATCGACGTCGATCTGGCGGCGAGCGAGTTCGACGCCGCCAAGGCAGAGCAGCAAATGGCGGCCAAGGACGTCAGCCGCTGCATCGTGCACGCCCCGTTCAGCGGCCGCATCGCCGAATTGCGGGTGAAGCGCCATCAATACGTCGCCGCCGGCGAACCGCTGGCCGACATCCTCAACGAGCGCGAGCTCGAGATCGAGCTGCTCGTGCCGTCGCGCTGGATTGCCTGGCTGACGGTCGGAACCCGGTTCACCACGCGGATCGAAGAGCTGCAGCGCGACTATCCCGCCGAGGTGACGCGCATCGTGCCGCGCATCGACCCGGTGAGCCAGACCGTGAAGCTCTACGGCACGATCATGGGCGCCCATGCCGAGCTGGTCGCCGGAATGAGCGGCGTAGCCCAATTGACGGCGCCCCCCCGCGCGCCATGAACAGCCAATCCTCGACGCCGCTGCTCCGGCTTTCGTTGCTGCTGCAGCTCGAACGGAGGGCGCGAGCGGCGAAAGGCGACGAGCTCGCCTTCCTGATCGCGAACGAGACCTTTGGGCTGGTCCCCTACCGGCAGGCCTTCCTCTGGAGCGGCGCGCCGCAAGGGCGGATCCTGTCCATGTCCGGGATCGCGACGGTCGAGCGCAATGCGCCGATGGTCGCCTGGCTCGAAAAGCTCTTCGGCGCGATCGCACGCTCCGAGGCGTCCGGGCCGCGCACGCTGACCGCCGGGGATGTGCCGCAAGCCAACCGGCAGGACTGGCCGGAATGGCTGCCGCCCTATCTGGTCTGGCTGCCGCTCGGGCATGGCGCGGATGTCCTCGTCCTTGGACGGGAGACGGAGCTCGACGAGAGCGACCGGCAACTGCTTGGCTTCCTGGTCGATGCCTATGGGCATGCCCTTGCCGCGCAACGCCCCCGCGGTCTGGCGGGGCGCTCGCTCGGCCTCGCCACCCGCCGGAAACGGCTGATCGGTGCGGGAGCGGTCGCGCTTGTTCTGCTCGCGGCGTTCCTGCCGGTGCGGCAGACGGCGCTGGCACCAGCCGAGATCGTTCCGCGCGAGCCGGCGGTCATCCGTGCGCCTCTGGAAGGGGTGATCGACCGGATCCTGGTCAAGCCGAACCAGCCCGTTTCGGCGGGCGACGTGCTGTTCAATCTCGACGATCGCCGCCTGAGCAACCAGCTCGACGTCGCCAATGGCGCCCTGCAGGCGATCGAGCTCGAGCTGCGGCAGGCCAGGCAGCTCGCCGTCGTCGACCAGAAGGTGCGTTCGACGCTGCCCATGCTGCAGGGCAAGTTCGATCAGCAGCGCGCCGAGATCGCCTATCTGCGCGAGCAGCTGGCGCGCATCGAGGTGCGGGCGCCGCGCAGCGGTGTCGCCGTGCTCGACGATCCCAATGAATGGCTCGGACGGCCGGTCGCCATCGGCGAGAGGGTCCTCGTCGTCGCCGACCCGGCGAAAGTCGAGATCCAGGCGAGGCTGTCCGTCGCCGATGCCATCCAGCTCGACGACGATGCGCCGTTACGCCTCTTCCTCAACATCGCGCCCGAGCGGCCGCTCGATGGGGTCCTCAGCCAGTCCTCCTATCAGGCGATCCAGGGGACGGACGGCGTGCTGGCCTATCGCCTCAAGGCACGGCTGACCGGCGAGGAGCAGCCGCGGATCGGCCTCAAGGGCACGGCGAGGATCTATGGTGAGCCTGTGCCGCTGGCCTATGCCCTGTTCCGCCGCCCCTTCGCGGCGCTGCGGCAATGGGCCGGCCTCTAGCCATGGCGACCGCCGCCGGAGCCCTGTCCGCGGACGCGCCGCTGCCGCCGCTGCGCGACGAGATCATGCTCGAGCCCGGCCCCTCACTGCGCGGCGGGGCGCCGAGCTGGACGTTGTGCGATCCGGCGCGCAACCGCTTCTTCAGGATCAGCTGGGTCGAGTTCGAGATCCTTTGCCGCTGGCGCCTGCGCCGCCCGCAGGAGATCGTGCGCAGCGTCAATGCCGATACCGCCCTGACGATCGAGCCGGAGGATGTCGAGAGGGTTTCGTCCTTCCTCGACCAGGCCGAGCTGCTGCGCCGATCCACCCCGGAAGATACGGGGCGGCTCGTCGCGCGCCGGCTTGCCGGCCGGAAGGATTGGCTGAGCTGGCTCCTGCACAGCTACCTCTTCGTACGGGTGCCGCTGCTGCGGCCGGAGCCGATGCTAAAGGCGTTGCTGGCGGCCGTACCCTGGGTCTATGGCCGGGCCTTCTTCCTCGTGAGCCTGCTGGCGGGGCTGACCGGCCTCTTCCTGGTCACGCGGCAATGGGACGGCTTTGTCTCCGCGCTGCCATGGTTCTTCTCGCTGGAAGGCATGGTGGTGGCCGCGCTGGCCCTGTTCGTCGCCAAGGCTCTGCACGAAATCGGGCACGGGCTGACCGCAGTCCGCTATGGCTGCCGCGTCCCGACGATGGGCGTCGCCTTCCTCGTCATGGCGCCGGTGCTCTATACCGACACCAGCGCCGCCTGGCGCCTGCGCGAGCGCCGGCATCGGCTCGCCATCGGCAGCGCCGGCATCGCGGCCGAGCTCTACCTCGCGCTCTACGCGCTGCTGCTGTGGAATTTCCTGCCTGACGGCGTGCTGCGCAGCGCGGTCTATCTGTGGGCGACCTCGACCTGGATCCTGACCGTGCTGGTCAACGCCTCGCCCTTCATGCGCTTCGACGGCTATTATCTGCTCTCCGACATCGTCGAGATCCCCAATCTGCAGGAGCGTGCCTTCGCCCTGACGCGGCATCGCATCCGGCGGCTGCTGTTCGCCTTCGATGAGGAGCCGCCCGAACACTGGCCGGAGCGCACACGGCTCTTCCTGATCTCCTGGGCGGTCGCGACCTGGATCTACCGCTTCTTCCTGTTCCTCGGGATCGCGCTGCTCGTCTACCACATGTTCTTCAAGGCGCTCGGCCTCGCGCTGTTCGCCATCGAGATCTGGTTCTTCATCCTGCGGCCGGTCATGCGCGAATTGGCGGAATGGGGACGGCGGCTGCGGACGACCGGCCTCAACCGGCGCAGCCTGACGAGCCTCGCGCTGCTGGCGGCCCTGCTCGCCGGTCTTTTCGTGCCGTGGCGAACCTCGCTGCATCTGCCGGCGATCATGGCGGCGCGGGAGCGCACCCAGCTCTATCTTCCCGTCGCCGCGCAGGTGAAGGCGGTTCACGTCGGCGTCGGCGACAGCGTCACCGCGGGGCAGGCGATCGTCAGCTTCGAGTCGCTGGACCTCGCCTTCAAGCTCGCTCAGGCCGGACGGAACGTCGCGAGCCTGGCCGCCCAGATCCAGGCGGTGGCGACTGGAGCAGGCGATCCGGCGCGAGCCTCGGTTCTGGCGGAAAGGCTCGCAGCCGCACGCGCGGAGGTCGCAGCCCTCGAGCAGGAGAGCGAACGCCTTGTGGTCCGGGCCCCCTTCGCCGGCGTCGTCGCCGAGCTCGCCGAGCCTCTCGGGGACGGTGAATGGTTCAAGGCCGGCGAGGCGGTGGCCTATCTCGTCGACCTCACCGCCGTCAGGATCGACGCTTATGTCGAGGAGGCCGATCTCGGCCGGCTGGCGCCCGGAGCCGGCGGCACTTTCATACCGACGGACCTGTCGCAGGCCGGCATCGATGTCCGCGTCGCGGCGGTCGACGAGACGGCGGTGCGCGCGCTGCCGGATCGCGAGCTGGCTTCGCTGCACGGCGGCCACATCGCCGTGCGCCAGGATGAGAACCGCCAGGCCGTTCCGGAAGTCCCGGTCTATCGCGTCGCGATCGAGGCCCTGACGCATCCGCAAGTGCGCCACACCATCGTCGGAACCGCGGTCGTAGAGGCGAAGCCGGTTCGCCTCTACAGGCTGATCGTCAATTTCGCTCTGAGGATCTTCTACCGGGAAGGGGCGCTCGGCTAGCCCGGTGGATAGCTCCAGAATCTGGCACGGTGACGAAGGGAGCCGTCCGCTTGTGGCAGGCGCCTGAGGCGCTCGGCTCAAAGATCGGAGCCGCCGCAGCCGCAACGGCGCACGTCTTGATGCGTAGAACTGGCGATGGCTGGAGCAAGCGATGCCGAGAACATGGCCCAGATCGAGCGCGCCACGGACAAGGCGCGATGATCGATCGCCGGCAGGCCGAGCGGCGCGGCCTCGCAGGCACCGGGCAGGCCAAGATCGACAACGTCATCGACCTCCACGCCAAGCGCCGAGCCCAGAACCAAGTGCAAATTTGGGATTGTAAGCGGCCCTGCAAACGGGCTGTAAACGGCGCCCTCAAAAGGAGCCAAGTAATGGCGCGCCCGACACGATTCGAACGTGTGACCTTTGCCTTCGGAGGGCAACGCTCTATCCAGCTGAGCTACGGGTG
>JAESGI010000252.1_pt1 | contig 28333 bp, 24 predicted proteins | sample 9269671 | NCBI WGS metagenome assembly JAESGI01 (sample SAMN14515641, study PRJNA621666) | algae metagenome | isolation source: Nostoc indistinguendum CM1-VF10 and co-occurring heterotrophs from gravelly... | place: USA: Clark Mountains, San Bernardino, California | collected 1998-06-05 | reverse complement strand
CTTGACGCCACGCTCACGTGAGTTAGACCAGATTCTTCGTTTAGCCGCTTAGACCGACAGTTGCAACTTTTTGATACTTAGCCCAGAAGTTTTATTTCTGGGTCAATTTCTGCAAAAGTATAGTAACTCTTAACTATTAATAAATATATAGGTGCTTAGTGCTATTCATGCTTTATATTTAGCGACAGGGTGGTGTAAACAGCCACTCATCTTCAAACACTTAGGAGGCAGTACCCACCGGGAGCAACTTATGCTTCAATACCATCAGCACGTAGCGGAAGTAAAGGTTAAGTTGATATTAAAACAAATAATTTTTGCTGAATTGTGACAGATAAAGACTAAACTAAAAAGTCTTGTGCAGCAAAACCTGTAGCTTTAAATGAAGTAATCATGTCTAAGGTTCTTGTCTCTGATTCTATTGACCAAGCTGGAATTGACATTCTTTCGCAAGTTGCTACCGTTGATGTCAAATTAGGTCTAAAACCAGCAGAACTCATCCAAATTATTGGTGAGTATGACGCACTGATGATTCGCTCTAGTACACGTGTCACTCAAGAAATTATTGAAGCCGGCACTCAGCTAAAAATCATCGGTCGTGCTGGTGTGGGTGTGGATAATGTGGATGTTCCGGCTGCCACCCGCCGGGGAATTGTAGTAGTCAATTCTCCAGAGGGAAACACAATTGCCGCCGCCGAACATGCGCTAGCGATGATTTTGGCTTTGTCTCGCCACATCCCCGATGCTAACGCTTCGGTGAAACGCGGTGCGTGGGATCGCAATAGCTTTGTCGGCGCGGAAGTCTACAAAAAAACTCTCGGCGTTGTCGGTTTGGGTAAAATTGGCTCCCATGTTGCGGCTGTCGCTAAGACAATGGGGATGAAACTCCTAGCTTATGACCCTTTTATTTCTACAGACCGAGCCGAACAACTTGGCTGTCAATTAGTTGAGCTAGATTTACTCTTCCAGCAAGCAGACTATATCACCCTACATATCCCCAAAACCCCAGAAACCACTCACTTAATCAATGCCACAACTTTGGCAAAGATGAAACCTACAGCCCGGATTGTCAACTGCGCTCGTGGTGGGATCATTGATGAAGTAGCTTTAGCAGCAGCTCTGAAAGCGGGTAAAATAGGCGGTGCAGCCTTGGATGTGTTTGAGTCAGAACCACTGGGTGAATCTGAATTGCGATCGCTAGGCAAAGAAGTGATTCTCACCCCCCACTTAGGAGCCTCTACCGCAGAAGCTCAAGTGAATGTGGCCATTGATGTCGCCGAACAAATTCGGGATGTACTTTTAGGACTACCAGCGCGTTCAGCCGTCAACATTCCTGGACTTGGCCCCGACGTATTGGAAGAACTCAAACCCTATATGCAACTAGCAGAAACTCTAGGTAATCTAGTAGGACAGCTAGCTGGCGGACGGGTGGAAGTACTCAATATTCGACTGCAAGGCGAACTTGCTACCAACAAAAGTCAGCCTTTAGTAGTAGCTGCCCTGAAAGGTTTACTTTACCAAGCTTTGCGGGAACGGGTAAATTATGTCAATGCCAGCATAGAAGCTAAAGAGCGTGGCATTCGGGTAATTGAAACCCGCGATGCTTCTATCAGAGACTATGCCGGCACACTTCATCTAGAAGCTACGGGTACTCTAGGTACTCACTCTGTCACAGGTGCTTTGTTGGGTGAGCGGGAAATTCACCTCACTGATGTTGATGGTTTCCCGATTAACGTCCCACCCAGCAAATATATGCTATTTACCCTGCACCGGGATATGCCGGGGATTATCGGCAAACTCGGTTCTCTACTCGGCAGTTTTAATGTGAATATTGCCAGTATGCAAGTAGGTCGTAAAATCGTCCGCGGTGATGCGGTAATGGCTCTGAGTATAGATGACCCTTTACCTGAGGGCATTTTGGATGAGATTATAAAAGTCCCTGGGATTCGGGACGCGTATACGGTAACTCTTTAATTTTGGATTGCGGATTTTGGATTTTGGATTGGTAATGGCTAATTGCTCATTGTTTTTCGCATTGGTCACTAACCGTTACCAAGTCCCCAATCTAAAATCTAAAATTTAAAATCTAAAATTATATGGCAAACACCTGGTGGGAACTACAGATTTCATGTGAGCCAGACCTAGAAGATTCAATCTTTTGGCGACTGGAAGATTTTGGCTGTCGTGGCACAGCTAGTGAAAACAAAGGAAATTCATCTTTCGTCAGGGCTTACTTATCAACAATTCAAACGCAGCTATTAGATTTGGCAGCGCTATCGCTGTTGCTCCGTCAAGATGCCCTCTGTGTAGGACTTTCATCTCCCTCGCTGCAATGGCAGTTAATTGATGAGGAGGATTGGGCGACTAGCTGGAAGCAATATTGGCATCCCCAGGAAATAGGCGATCGCTTTCTCATTAACCCAGCGTGGCTACCATTACCAGAAACAACGGAACGGTTAGTGATTCGTCTTGACCCTGGTGTAGCATTTGGTACAGGCAACCATGCTACCACTCAGCTATGTTTGGAATCGTTGGAAATGCGTCTAAGTGGAATTCCTCAGTCGTTTGTGGGTACTAGCGGCAAACATGAACATCTAGCAATTGCGGATATTGGCTGCGGTTCCGGTATCCTTTCTATTGGAGCGCTGCTACTGGGAGCAGAGAAAGTCTATGCAGTAGATAATGACCCTTTGGCAGTGCAATCAACTATTAGTAATGGTGCGCTAAACGATATTAATCCAGAACGTTTACTACCAGCATTGGGAAGTGTAGACGTTTTGACAAAACTGCTTGAGAAACCAGTAGACGGTATAGTTTGCAATATTTTGGCTCATGTAATTATTGAATTAATTCCAGAAATGAGTGCGATCGCTAAACCTGAGACTTGGGCTATCTTCAGTGGTATTTTACTAGAACAATCTAAAGCTGTTGCTGATGCTTTAGAAGAAAATGGCTGGGTGGTAGCAACCCTGTGGAAACGAAAAGAATGGTGTTGCTTGAATGTACGGCGTTCTTAACCCAGTAGATATTAGATTACACAATAACTCATTAGGTTTGTTGACTGCTGACCGTTGACTGTTAACTGTCAGCAGTCAACAGTCAACAGAGAAAAATGTGCAACTTAGATGGGCGATAGCTTATAAAGAGTTTCTACCTCCTGCCTCTTGCCTCACTTCTCTACGAGAGCTGCGCCCGAAGCGTAGCTATGCCGCAGGCTTTACGGCTGCGTTCAGTGACCCCTGCCTCCTGCCTCAAAAGCATTAGTTTTATACTCCATGCAGATGAAAACTACTGTATTTAATCAAAACTTCCATCGTGAGGAAGATTTATACAAATGTGGTAATCTATCTCAACAGCACCTTTCTTTTTACCTATTTTTGTATTGAAATGAATATTCAGCTAGTATGATTCAGGTAATTTTATGACCTCTGCTGAATTTATCTCTCCAGCGCAGTTGCAAGAAGAATTCCAGATTGAGGGAATTACAGAAAGTAATGTACTGCGTTATTTTGAAACTTTAAATGCAGGAGAATTTGAGGCAACTGCTGCCTTATTTGCGATAGATGGTGTGATGCATCCACCATTTGAATCTGATATTGTGGGAACAGATGCGATCGCAGCCTACTTAAAACAAGAAGGCCAAAACATTAAGGCTTATCCCAAGACCGGAATAACCGAGGCTTTAGAAAATGCGACGATTCAAGTCCAGGTAACAGGCAAAGCACAAACTTCGTGGTGTAGCGTGAATGTCTTGTGGCTATTTATCCTCAATCAACAAGGGCAAATTTCATATACTAAAATCAAACTTTTAGCTTCTCCGCAAGAGTTACTTTCTTTACGTCGTGAGAACTAGCAAATAAGTGTAATAGCTTGGCAATGTTGGATCATACCCAAAAGAAAATCCAGGCATCGAAAATTTGTATAAATCACATGACTTGAAAAATAATAACTTTTAGTTATTGGACTAATTCGGGTAAAGTCGCCTCTAACTTGAGACAGTTGGCACCATTAACCTGCAACTGGTAGTCTACTTTATCCATGAGACGATTCATAATTAGCCAACCATAACCACCTTCTTGTTTTTCCATAGGGTTTGGAGCATAGTAATTAGACATATCAAATCCTTCGCCGTAGTCCCAAATTTCTAGGGCAAGATCCCGGTCTTTCACTTCCAAACGTAGTAAAATCGTTAAATTTGGTTTGTCCTTGTGGGCATGACGGACTGCATTTGAGTACGCTTCTACTAAAGCCAGTCTCAAACGACTTGATTGCCGTGACCAGTCTACAGATTCTCCTAGCTGGATTTTCAAACATCCTAACAGCCAGGTTTCGACAATATTAAGAAAACTCAAGTCACTTGGTACATGAAGCTCACTTTTCATGAATTATAAAATCTCCAGTGAAAGTATAGTTTGATCATCTTCTTGAACGTGGTTATCTGCCTGAATACGAGCTAGTAAATGGTTAAGACAAAGCGGTTGTTGCTCTTGTTGCAAGAGTTGCCAAAGACCATCTTGATTCAGCATAGAACGGTTAATTGGGTCAACGCCAGACCCGGTTTTTACTGTTGAATCACAATTATTTGATACCATAGCTTCTGTAATTCCATCGCTGGCCAGTAACAATGTGTCTCCAGCAGCGAGAACTAAACGACCAGACTGTGCCTGCCATTTAGGCAAGATCCCCAAAGGAATGCTGCGAACTTTGAGGTAATTGGGATTGTCGACTAAAGCATCTTGGCGTGACCATAACAGTGGATAAATATGACCGGCATTAGTGTAGACGAGTTCCTTAGTGGTAGGGGTATAACAAGCTAAGACAAGGGTGATAAAATAATTGTTGCTAATCAAGTCTTCACTGAGAGCCTGGTTGAGGTTTTGCATGACCACATTTGGTTCGGCTGGTGCTTCTTGAGATAATTCTCGGCGCAAGACTGAAATTATACTAGCCATAAATAAAGCAGCTGGAACGCCCTTGCCAGAGACATCACCCACAGCCAACCATAAATCGCCTTTGGGATGAACAAAAACTTCAAAAAAATCGCCTCCTACTTCCCGCGCGGGATAACAACAGGCTTGTACCTTCACCCCTTTGATATCAGGTAAACTTTGGCGGAGCAAGTTGTATTGAATTTGGCGAGCTACCTCCAACTCAGTATGAATCTGCTGTTGCTTTTCTTGGAGGCGCTGGTAGAGTTTTGCTTGAGAGAGGGCTAAAGCTGCTTGTTCAGCAACACCTGCAATCAGTTGGATGTCTTCGTCTTGCCAGGGGCGATCGCATCCCCATTGGTGGAGAGCTAGCACAGCCAACAAGTGCTGCTGGTAGCTAAGTGGTACAACCAGGTGGTGACAAGGGTTACCCTCGTATATTTCTTGAGCAAGTTGATAATGACGGGTTTCCAGCACTTTTTCAATTAAAAGACTGGGGTCGAAGAAGCAATCTAATACATCGGATTGAGGATCGCGGTATGAGAACTGGTCTTGTGTGAGGCGATCGGCCTCTACTGGTCTGAGCAAGCAACTGGTAGCTTCAAACGTTTGACCAAGAGTTGCTACAATCTTTTGCAGCATACTGTCGTAGTCTAGAGACTCTCGAATTGCCGTTGTTACCGCATTAAACAAAGATTCTCGCCGTAGGGCCCGACGCAACTCTTGCGTGCGCTTCTTAACTAAACGATATGTATCAGTGGCTTGCTCTACTAACCCTCTAAGTCGCTCTGGATTCCAGGGTTTGGTAATGTACTTGAATACCTGACCGGAGTTAATTGCATCTACCAAATCTTCGACATCAGTAAAACCAGTTAACAAAATCCGAATCGTGTCTGGAAAGCGCTCTACGGTGAGACTAAAAAATTCGGTGCCATTCATTTCTGGCATTCTTTGGTCAGAAATAATCACCGCCATTTCGCCAAATTTATCCAAGATTTCTAAAGCACTAAAAGCATGATTAGCTTTATATACTTGAAAATCTCGCCTAAAAGTGCGGTAGAGTAAATCTAAGTTATCAGGCTCATCATCTACCACCATGAGCTTAAGTTTTTCCACCTCGATTTCAGCCATATTTGACTTTATTTTTCACATATTTGAATGGCGAGATAATATAATCTTTATCCCACCTGGCAATCAACAAAAAATTCATAAGTAATCATTTTCAACAGTTACCAGTTATCAGTGGTTCAAACCTTGATAACTGTTCACTGAACTTAACTTTATCCCACTAACCCAGAACGCAAGGCGCGGACTGCTGCTTGGGTACGGTCATCAGCACATAGCTTATTCAAAATATTGCGAACGTGAGTTTTAACAGTCCCAACAGTGATGTAAAGCCTTTCCGCAATGACTGCATTACTACAACCTTCGACAATCAACTGTAGCACTTCTAACTCCCTTTCTGTCAGGGTATAAGGTTGAATTTCTTCCAGATTCTCGACGACATAATCAGGGTTAGAGGCAATGGTCTTGGTATCTACAAAAGCTGATTCCAACTTTTGGGGATTTTGTTGCGCTTGTTGTAATACGATCCGAGCGATCGCTGGATCAATCCAGGCGTTGCCATTGTGAGTTACTCGTACTGCTTCCAGTAAATTATCGAATTTTATATCTTTCATGCAGTAAGAGTCTGCACCAGCAGCAAAAGCTGCCAACACAGCTTCTTTGTTATCACGCAGTGTCAAAATTAACACCTTTGTTAGTAACTGCTGTCCATTATCAGTAGATTTTACCTCCCGTGTCAGTTCTATACCATCCTTGTTTGGTAAACCAATATCTACAATTGCAATATCTGGTTGTACCATTTTTAACATCTTTAGTCCCTCAGCAGCATTAGCAGCTTCACCTACAACTTCAATATCATCCTTTTGCAGTAATGCTGTCCGAATACCTACACGAGTCAGGTCATGATCTTCAATCAGAGCGATACGAATTTTACTCATAGCCAACTTCAGCCCGTTACACTACCTTAACCAGAAAGTCGAGTTTCGTGACATATTCCCACACTAACTGCAAGCAGTACAGTGGAGACTTCTGTTCCCGGAACTAGAGTTGTGAGTTGAGTGTTTAATACTTGGTGAATATTACACTTCAAGAATAAAATTTGAACTGTTTCAGCCCAAGACTAATTAGTTATGCTTTCTATTGTTGCAGGGCAATGGGAATCTCTCATGCCTAAGTTCTAATATAAAAAATTTGATAAACTTAACATTCAAGGAAATCTCGCGTGAGGTTAATCCAAAATAGGCTATGTCTAAAGGCAATCAAGCATTTTCAGTGTTGGGAATACCAGTTCATGTGATGGATAACTATCCAGGCTGGTTGTTAGAATGCCTGCGTGCAGGTAGAGGAACTCATGTAGTAACGCTCAATGCAGAAATGACTATGCAAGCAGAGCAGAATAAAATCCTAGCTCAGATCATTAAAAATGCTGAACTAGTTATTCCAGACGGAGCTGGGGTTGTTCTGTATTTGCGGTGGCTATTATGGCAAAAAGTGCAGCGTTTTCCGGGGATCGAATTGGCAGAAAAACTTTTGCAAGAAATCGGGCAGCAGAAGATAGGGGCAAAGGTATTTTTCTATGGAGGAGCGCCTGGAGTGGCCTCAACTGCGGCAGATTTTTGGCAGCAGCAAATTCCAGATTTGAGTATAGCAGGCAATCACTCAGGCTACCATTCCCCAGAAGAAGAAGCACAATTGCAACAGACTCTGGCTCAATTGCAGCCCCAAGTGATTTTTGTCGGTTTGGGAGTGCCACGTCAAGAGTTATGGATTGCCGAAAACCGCCATTTGTGTCCTCAAGCAGTTTGGATTGGCGTTGGTGGTAGTTTTGATATTTGGTCGGGAACTAAAACTCGCGCTCCAGCTTGGTTAGGAAATAATAATTTGGAATGGTTGTATCGGCTTTATCAAGAACCTTGGCGTTGGCGGCGGATGTTGGCTTTGCCAGCGTTTGCTGTAAAAGCGTTTGTTTATCGTTTGACAGCAAGGGGTGCTATTAGTTAAGAGTGCTGGGTGCTATTACTTAGTTAGTATTCAAAAAATTTAAATTGTCTTTGTTGAATTTTCAATTCCCAGGTTTCGCCTGGGAATCCTTATTTTGGGGAGAATATCAAATCTGAGCCATTAAGCTATTTGATTGTGGGGATGAGGAAAATTTAACAATGCCAGTATTAACAACTCAAGCTAAGAAAGACTTTTCCGTTCATAGAGAGGACAGTGAAACTCAACAGCACGGTAGCAATACTACTGTAAAGGTGCAATTACAATCTGTAACTAAAACCTATACTAACGGCAGTCATGCCTTGTTGAATGCGAACCTTGAGGTAAAAAAAGGAGAATTTCTGTTTATCACCGGGCCAAGTGGTTCTGGTAAATCAACGCTTTTGAAACTGCTGTATGGCCAGGAGTTACCCACACAGGGAAAAGTAATTGTTGATGGATGTAATGTAGCGGGTTTACGGGGCGATCGCTTGTCATTATTCCGGCGACGGATTGGTATTGTATTTCAAGACTACAAATTAATTACCCAACGCACAGTAGCGGAAAATGTGACTTTTGTGCTGCAAGCTCAAGGGTATACCCGTAAAGAAATTCAGCGACGTTTAGAACCAACTTAAAAGCTGGTAGGTTTGCTGAGTAAAGCTGACTGCTTTCCAGATCAGTTGTCTGGGGGAGAGCAACAGCGAGTGAGTATTGCCCGTGCGATCGTTGGTACACCACCACTGTTACTGGCGGATGAGCCTACTGGAAATCTCGATCCAGATAATTCCTGGCAAGTGATCCAGATTCTCCAGAAGTTAAATTCCTTTGGGGCTACAGTAATTGTTACCACCCACGATGAACAGTTGGTGCGGCGATGCAATCATCCGGTAGTGCAAGTTCGCAATGGACAGTTGTCTCGAAAATAATTATTGGTCATTTGTCATTAGTCATTGGTCATTTGCAAAGGACAAATGACTAATGACTAATAAACATGGTGCTTGACTTTTGCTGATACAGGTATGAAAGTTGCTGGTGTTTTCGGGGGTAGCACTTGTGGGCGATGGTCTTTGACCGACCGGAGGTCATTACAGGCTTGTAAACTCTTAAAAGCTGCCTCTCTGATCCCAACTTCTTGCTCTCGGCTGAGTAGGAGTTGCAAGCATTCGACAACATCTTGCTGCACTGAAGAATCAACTCGCTTACGGCTAATGAATTTAGTTAGTTGACGTAGGGCAATCAACCGCTTCAATGGATCTTTTTCGGTTAAATTTGCTAACAACTGATCGAGGTGGTCTTCTTCTTGATTTCCATAGAAGTTGACAATTTGCCAGACCAATAAAATTAAACTTAATAGTGTTCCCACGCCTTGCAAAATAGCACCAGCAGCAATCCAGGAACTCTGAGAGTCAACCCAAATTGCAGCGGCCATGTAAGTACTGACAGTAGCAAGACCACCACTGACAACTGCTAAAGCTAACCGACGATTTGAACTGTTTAAGAAGTTATGTATCTTAGACCAGTGTAATTGCCAGTCCCACTCTTGCATTGAGTAAACCAATACCATTATTCCAACGCCGATTAAGAGAGCCAATAGCAGCATCCAGTTCCACAACAACATGGCGATGAAGATTGTTAGGAACCCAAGAAAGCCTCCAGGCCCAGAGAAACGCTTAAATGTTTGCTGCTTTGTAGCTCCCTTTGTCTTGAACTTTGGAAGCGACCAGTCCCAGTTGGGGATCTGGTTGATTAATTGCTGCCAAGAAGACGAAGCCTGTGCCACAGTATTTACCTACTTGATTACGAAATTACTTATTGTATAAGTTTTACTAGAGATGAAGAAAGGGTGAAGACCCAAACTACAAGATGCCCGGTTTTCAAGGACACTATAGTAGATTAGTACAGCACGGCGGAAATCAAGATAGCATTTTAAATGGCTCAGAGCAAGGGCATAAAGGCTTTTTAAACACAAAAACGAAAATTATCAAGAGTAAATTGACCATCAAAAGCACAGAAGGTAACGCTGTAGATGTTATTCACACTTATAGATAATAATGTATTAGGGGAAATTGCCGAGTCTGAATTGGCAAGATTAGCACTTGGTAGTACAGCTTGAGCGAGGAGTTGGCGATCGCGATCGTAGGCGGAAAACACTAGGCGTTGCGAACTAGTGACAAAGGCGCTAACCGAGCTAACCGGATGCAAGAAAGTAGCTTCTAAAAATCCGCTTTTGGGTGCTGCCATTAAGACTAGAAGCCCCGAATAGGTTGGAAATGCTGGATTTGATGGCTGTATTGCTATAGAATTGTGAAAAATTACTCCCCAGCGTTCATACTGGCACTCTACTGGTTCAAAACACTTCAAATCTTCTAAGTCTAAACAAATACAAGTAGGTACAGTCACTCTGGCGGCGTCAATAGCTGACTCGACCTGATCCCCCCAAACTGAAGCTTTCATTTCATTTTGTATATTAAATTTGTCAAGCGCAAATTTAGCGTCTTCAATCGTTGGTAGTTTATTTGATTGAAGAGTAGCCTGCTTTACCATGACATCCCGCCTTACCGTTACCTAGATAATAATCAGATTTATTAATACATCAAAAGCTACTCTTTCTAAATATAAAACTAGAATTAATAGCTTCTTAAAATGAGCATTTTGAATCTAATCTTCTTGATGCTCAAAATTGTTTATGAGTTTCTTGATAGACTACCATAAAAACTTATGTTTGATTCACGCTCTAGTGATACTCGCTACCACGAAAAACCCTTACATGACAGTAATTTCAACCTAAGCTACTTTTTATCATGAAAAAAGATCACCAAATCTTTACAAGTAATTCAGTAATTTTATATCTACTTAATCTGACAGTAGCGGGAAGTCTTAGAGTGATTGGTTCGCCGATAATAACAATGAGTGGGGAGCTTGAACGAAATAGGTAAGTATTCTGGAGTGACTAAAGAAGACACGGTGACGTGAAGAAATTATCAAAGACTCTCCCTGTGCCTTCACGTCCACAGGTCTATTCTGTTACTTGTGCCAACTAATTACTACAGTCAAAAAAAATACTTATGTTTCAACCACTAGGATTTGAACAACGTTCCATAAATACCTCACTAGGTAGAATGGTATATTATACTGCCACTGGCTCACCTTGGCAGGACAATATAACTGCCAAAGATGATCGAGAAACTTTGGTGTTCTTGCACGGCTTTGGTGGTGGATCTTCTGCTTATGAGTGGTCGAAAGTGTATCCAGCTTTCGCTGCTGAATATCGGGTCATTGCACCCGATTTAATCGGTTGGGGTAAATCTGAGCATCCAGCACGGAGTTATAAGATTGAGGATTATTTAACCACTATTCGGGAGTTTTTCGAGCAGACTTGTACCGGCCCAGTAACTGCGATCGCTTCTTCATTGACCGCAGCCTTTACAATTCGAGTAGCAGCAGATCATCCTGATTTATTCAAGTCTTTAATTCTCACTACCCCCGCCGGGCTTTCAGACTTTGGCGAAGACTACTCCCGTAGTTTTTTTGCCCAGTTAATCAGCGTTCCCGTTGTTGACCGTTTACTTTACAGCACTGGGGTAGCTACCAGTGGGGGTATTCGCAGTTTCTTAGAACAACGCCAATTTGCTCAGTCTAATCGAGTGTATCAAGAAATTGTAGATGCTTATTTACAATCCGCCCAACAGCCTAATGCTGAGTATGCAGCACTGTCCTTTGTGCGTGGCGATTTATGCTTTGATTTATCCCTTTACATTCAACAGTTAACCGTTCCCACCGCCATTATTTGGGGACGAAGATCGGAATTTACAGGTCCCTCAATTGGTCGCCGCCTTGCCGAAATGAATCCGCAAGCGATCCGATTTTTTCAACAGTTGGAAGATGTGGGATTAACACCGCAGTTAGAGTTACCAGCAGTGACAATTGGGTTAATTCGCCAATTTTTGCCTTTGCTTAATTAGGTACTACATAAGGGGCACACATCTCATCTGTGCGCCCCTACTGTGTTGATCTATGGTTAATTATTTATTTCTGTACCTGGAAACCGCTATAAAATAGTACACTACGGCGTAAATAGAGCAACCATTTAAAATCTCTAAAGAGCTTATTCCGTAACACTTTTGACTTTTGACTTATAAACAGTAGAATCCTCAAAAAAACCTTGTAAGGGACTTCCAGAAAATAAATTATCCAATTTACTCAGATCATATTTTTCTTTCTCCCCCTGCCCCCAGCTAAGTGCCCCCCTGCCTACAGCACGATAGGATATTTTTTTAGTTGGAAGTCCCTAATTTCAGCACTACCTACCTACTTTCTTTCTCAATAAACCTTGTCAAAGCTGGTAGTTGTGCCAAGATTAATTTGAGGAATTAAGGCTTGTGACATAATGTTAGGACAATTATTAGACGGACGTTACCAAGTCCTCGAAATCTTAGGTGGGGGTGGATTCGGTCAAGCCTACCTCGCCCAAGATACCCATCGGCCAGGTTTCCCGAAATGCGTTGTCAAACATCTTAAACCCGTCACTCGTAGCCCTGAGTTTCTCGAAACTGCTAGACGGCTATTTACCAGCGAGGCAGAAACACTAGAACAACTGGGTAACCATGACCAGATTCCTCGACTTTTAGCTTATTTTGAAGACAACCAAGAGTTCTTCTTGGTGCAAGAGTTTATTGAAGGACATACTCTGAAAGCGGAACTGTTCCCCAATCAACCTTGGACAGAAGATCAAGTAATTCAACTTCTCCAACAGGTGTTGGGTATTCTGCAATTTATTCACAGCCACAACGTTATCCATCGAGATATCAAGCCGGATAATATAATCAGGCGGCAACAAGACGGCAAGTTAGTCCTGATTGACTTTGGCGCAGTCAAACAAGTCCAAACTCAATTGCTTACACTTTTAGGGCGCACGGGGGCTACTATTATCATTGGCACCCCAGGATATATGTCTACAGAACAGGGGCAAGGTAGACCGCGCCCCAACAGCGATATTTATTCCTTGGGCATAATTGGTATTCAATCGCTGACGGGGTTACATCCTATAAACTTTGAGGAAGATCCAGATACAGGAGAAATTTCTTGGCAGCATCAGGCTAACGTCAGTTCTGAGTTGGCATCTGTGCTATCTAAAATGGTGCTACACCACTTTAAACAGCGCTATCAGTCTGCGGCTGAAGTTCTACAGGTACTGAAGCATCTCGATACTAAAGTAGGAACGCAATCACTTCAACCAATATCTTCTACACAACCGCCTCAAGCTTCATCTCAACAAAACTCAATTGAGTATCCGCCTGCTTCTGCCCTGTCACCGGAAAATTACAGTCGGTTGGAAACAGTTCTTTTAGAATTTGTCGGCCCCGTTGCCTCAAGATTATTAAAACAAATTGCGGCATCAGCATCAAACTATGAAGAACTAATTAGTCAATTGGCCCTTCATCTTCGAGGAAATCAACAAATTGATTTTAAGAATAAAACAATGTTTTTACTAGAGAAACCTACTCTATTACAAGAAACTACTGCTCAATCTGAAATTAAGTCAAATAATTTACCAAGCCAAGAATCTCAATTAATCAACGATAGCTTTGTGCATCAGTGTGAGCGGGAATTGGCTGATTTAATTGGGCCAATAGCTAAGTTTCTAGTTCAAAAAGCTGTTAAATCTTCTGGGCAAATTTCTCGTGTAGAATTTGTGAAGATTTTAGCATCGCAAATTCCCGAACCTGAAAAAGCTTTGCAATTTAAGCACCGCCTACTTTCTTGATTCAGCTATTAAGTTGGCGATCGCATCTACTAATTCGGCTGGCTCTACTGGTTTGGCAAGATGCTTATCAAATCCGGCTGCGAGTACTTGCTTGGCGTTCATTTCTCCAGCATAGGCAGTAAGTGCGATCGCTCGAATTTGCCCTCCTTGCTCTTTTGGTAGGGTTCTCAGCTGTCGCATGAACATACATCCATCCACTTCTGGCATCCCCATATCGCTTAAAAGTATATCTGGCAAGGATTGGCTTAAAGCGGTTAGTGCTTTATCTGCTGATGCCACTGCTGTCACATTTGCCCCATATTGCTCTAGCAAGAAGGCAATAAATTCTCGCGTATCTGCATCATCATCCACTACTAAAATATTGACACCATTTAAATTTGAGGATGTCTCTGAGTTGCTAGTGTCCTGTTTAACCTCTGATTGATTTTGGAGCAGTGGGAGTCTTACAGTAAAAGTTGCCCCCTGATCTTCGCCCCCGCTTTCTACCTGGACTGTACCGCCATGCAGTTCGACTAAGTGACGGACGATCGCTAACCCTAACCCCAATCCACCAAACTTTCTGGTGGTGCTGCTGTTCTCTTGGCGAAAATATTCAAACACGTAAGGCAGAAAATCAGGATCGATGCCTTTGCCAGTGTCACTGACTTCAATTAGTGCTGAGTTGGAATTGGAATTAGGACATGATGAGAGTCGGATGTCAACTCGTCCCCCCGCAGGTGTAAACTTAACTGCATTTGAAAGCAGGTTCCAAACGACTTGCTGCAATCGGCCGGAGTCACCCAAAACTTGCCCTAAATTTGGTTCTAGGCTGATGTGCATCTCAATTGACTTAGCTTCTGCCGACAGCCTGACTGTTTCCATTGCTGCCGAAATCACAGATGCTAAATCAACTGGGTAGATATTCAGGCTAAGTTTACCTTGTAAAATCCGGGAGATATCTAGCAAGTCTTCAATCAGTTGAGCCTGTAACCTAGCATTTCGCTCAATAGTCTTCAGCGCTTGAGGAATTGTCTTTTCATCAAGTTTTTTGGTTTGGAGTAGCTTAGACCATCCTAAAATTGGGTTGAGTGGCGATCGCAATTCATGAGAAAGCACTGCAAGAAACTCGTCTTTAATCCGGTTGGCGTTTTCTGCTGTTTCCCGTGCCGTTTGCTCTGCCTCGTATAGGCGGGCACGTTCCATCGCTTGAGCACACTGCTGTGCTAATACCAGCATGAAACCTTGATCGTCCTGGCTAAACTCCTGAATCTCGGCAAAAGCTAGAGACATTCCACCTATGGCTCGTCCCTCAATGATTAATGGAATCGAAATCCAAGCGCCGTAGTCAACTTGGGCATATTCCTTAGCAAGATGTGAGTAACGAGCAATCCTCGCTGTTGTTGACTCTTGCCAGATGGGCTGCTTGTTTCTCACTGCTTCTGCCAATGGTACGGATGCATTAATAGAGAATCGACGCCATGAATCTACTGCTTCTTGTTCGTAGCCTACTGCACGGACAATTTCTAGTTCAGTGCCGCTATTAGTCACTAGTGCTACTAAAGCAGAACTAGCTCCCAAAGCTGCCATACCTTGCTCTACCATTACTTCAGCAACCTGTGCCGGAGTGAGAGATTCAGAAAGTGCAGCAGTAATGGTTTGCAGACGCGCAGTGCGAGATGCTGCCCGTAAAGCCGCCTGTTGAGATTGCTGTGCTTCTGTGTAGAGTCGGGCATTATCAACAGCGATCGCCGCACGACAAGCTAACTCCTCAGCTAACATTAAGCTTTTGGTGTCGTAGCGACGACCTGAAGAAGATACCAAAATCATAGCTCCCAGCACCCGTCCCCGAACTATCAGCGGTATAGTCATACCAGATGTAGGAGTTAGTTCGTGCAAGATTTTTAGATGACTGGCATTATGGCTTACCGCTTCCATCAGTTCATCAGAAACAAAATGAGTAATTTGTGATTTGCCTGTCTGTATTACCTCAGCAACACCTTTTCTTTGTGTCAAATCAGGCGGATAATTTTGTAACTGTTCTACCAATTCTTGTTTCGCTGGATTGGCATGGGCTGCTGCAACCCGGCGGACTAATTGATTGTCACAAATAATATCAACTAAGCACCAATCAGCTATTTCAGGCACTGCTAGACGCGTCAAACTAGCTAAGGTTGTTTCGTAGTCTAATGATGCAGCTAAAATCCCACTAGCCTCAGCTAGAAAACGCTGCTCCTCCTCCACCTGTTTGCGCTTGGTAATATCGCGCGAAGACGCCTGCATTTCTAAAATTTCTTTAGTTTGGCGATCGCGAATAGCTCGAATAGTTGCTTCCAACCAAATATAATGTCCGTCTTTGTGACGACCACGGTGAGTAATAGTATAAATATCTGGTAGGTCGGCATTGATTGGGTAATTACTAGCAATCTCTGCCAAATCGTCTGGGTGAACTAACTCCTGGCTGTGATGACCTATTAGTTCCTCTGGTTGATACCCCAATACTGTGTAGCAAGCTGGTGAAACGTAATGAAGAATTCCATCTACTGTATGGCGGGAAATAATATCAGTTGAATTTTCAGCCATCAGCCGAAAACACGCTTCACTCTCGCGCAGTTTTGCCTCTGCCTGCTTGCGTACATTAATGTTACGGAAATAAAGTGATAATCCTGTGACTGAAGGGTAGACACGAACCGCAAACCATGCATCAAAGGGTGGGTAATAATCTTCAAGCTCAAGCGGCATTCCTAGAGTAACTGCCCTTTGATAAAGTTGACCAAAGCTAGTACCAACTAGTTCTGGGAACTCTTCCCACAAATTTTTTCCCAGTAGTTCCTCGCAAGAACGCCCCAAAGTTCTGCTTCCTTCATGATTGAGATAGGTAAAGCGCCACTCACTGTCAAAGGCAATAAAGCCGTCAGTGATACTTTCTAAAATTTGGGTAACTTGCTCTTTGGCAGCTTCAGCCTCAATACGAGCCGCTTGCTCCAGCTCAAATAGCTGTTGACGCTCGGCTTCGGCTTGCTTGCGTAAGGGAAGCTCGTCGTAGACATCGGTGATTTCTTGGCAGATTGCGCCCACCCAATTGACATCACCTGGTAGTTTAATTGGATAGTAATTTACTGACCAGTGCCTTTCCTTTCCAGGCGCGGCGGGTGTCTCTCCACTGGCCTCTTGGGCAATAGATTTTCCCGTCTCAACTACATGGTGGAAAGCTTCCATGACCGCAGAATCTACCCCCGGTAGCACTTCGGCGACGGTCTTACCGATATGTGCTTCTTGGGGAAGACCGTTAATCTCAGCTAAAGCGTCATTCAACCGAACATATCTTAATTTCTCATCCCATAAACCAATACCTATAGGTGTGTTATTGAAGAAGGTATCAAGTAGAACGTTAGCTTCAACCAAGCGAGTCTGTTCTGTTTTCAGTAGCGCCAGCAATTGTTCACGTTCTGCTTCAGCTTGCTTGCGAGCAGTAATATCTACACACATTCCTACCCATTCTCGGATTTCGCCTATTTCATCAAATATAGGCACACCGTGTATGGCCATGTCACGGTATTCGCCGTCATGCCGCAAAACACGATACTCGGCAACTGCAACGCTACGCCCAAAAAAAGCCTGCCTCCAAATAGCAGTTACAGATGTACGGTCATCTGGGTGCAGTGCGTCAACCCAACCCCATCCTTTATATTGTTCGGGGCTTTGTCCAGTGAACGCCTCCCAAGTTGGAATATCGTCAACAACGTTGCCCCAAGGCCCCGCGCTCCAGACGATGGATGCGCTTGCTTCTGCTAGTGAGCGGTAGCGTGCTTCACTATGACGCAGATTTTCTTCTACTTGCTCTTGTTCGTCCAAATATTGCCGCAAATCTGTAACCTCTTGAGCTTTTAGATTATAAATTAAATCTTTAATAAGGGGAAAATTTTCCTCCCCAATCGAGACGGCTGAAGTTTCAAAAATCCGGCTATATTTTTGCTCACTTTCTTGCAGTAACGACGAACTTTGTTGCTGCTCGATGAACTGACCAATTTGAGTGGCGATCGCACTCATCATTTGCAGTAGATTGGTGTCAGGCTCTAAAATTTGGTCGCTGAAAAATTCGATCACACCTAAGATTTTATTATCCAGCCGAATTGGGAATCCGATGGCGGCGGCAAAACAATTCTCGGTTTGGGCGGGTTCGGAAATCCAAACAGGTTGACCACTTGCCCAAATCTGATCGGGTAACCCTTCACTCAAAGCAATTGTCTGCTGGTTGAATGCTTCTTTCTCTAAGTCAGATGAATACCAAGAACTCATGCGGTGTAGAACATTAGCTTCATCGTCTACACTCCAGAAAATACCTGCTTGCCATCCTAAATTTTCGCACAGCGATCGCAAAATAGTTGAAACATTTACAAGCGTGGTTGCCTCAGAGAGAATGTGAGCGATCGCATACTGTGCATTCAGAAGTTGCTGGCTGCGTTTGCGCTCAGTAATATCTGTAATTAAGATTGATACGCCATCTTCTGAGGGATAGACGCGATTTTCCAACCAACGATGCCATTCTGGATAAAAATACTCAAAATTAACTGTCACTTGTTCAGCAACAGCACGGTGCAGTTCAGTATAAATTAGGCTATTAACGGTGTCAGGAAACTCCCAAATACTCCTGCCTAAAAAGTCTTCCTTATTCATCCCAGCTAGTTCAGCTAGCTTGTCATTAACGTAAGTGTAGCGCCATTCATGATCCAATATGACAAAAGCATCGCTGATCCTAGCTAAGACCTGTTCAACGTCTGGGATGATAATTGCTGGAACTTCAGCAGTCACAATCTCTGCTCCTCATTTTTGATTGAAAGTATCTGGCTAAAGGCGCCTCACCGGGTTTTCCCATTTTGTATAGTAGCTTTTCAATTTGTTGCATAGCCAGTGGCGAAGTTCGTGTTCGTCCGTTTTCCCATCGGTTTAAGCTAGTAGTAGAGTTATTTAAATCGGGGGAATAGAAAACATGAAGGTTTGGCTTGCCTGCTTTTTGGTGCTATTTGCTTTGGCAGAACTGTTTGACTGGTTGCAAGAATTTAATTTGCCATTACCTATCTATATTTTGGGTGGTGCTTTTTTAGCTGTTGCTTCTAACTATGATAAAATATTCGACTCCTATTTTGCTGATTCGAGCATCGAAGCATCACTCGAACAACCTCAGTTAGATTCATTAACCCTATCTACTAATCCTATTTCTTTCCCAATTGCCAGTCCTGTTGAAGATGCTCACATATCTCAAACAGATGATTAGCTGCATAGCACAATCGCTTGTTTGATTCTGTGGTTGACGCTGCGCGTAAGCTTGCTTTAAGGGTAGGAATACCCCGAAGCCTCTAAGCAGCAGGTAAATTGCTACATTAATATAGATAAAAGCTTAGGTTAATTAGCTTTTAACTAGAGTCAGAAAATTAACTTCTGCGCCTACAACATCTACCCAATTCAGGCTACCGCCGCAATGCCGTGATTAGTGGACTATTAGAAAAACTCCGTCTCCCCTTTGTCAAAGTTCAGGATTATCGTGAAACTTTTAAGAGCAAAAGCTGGTTGCAAATGATTTTAGTTACCAGTGTAGGAGTCACCGCTTTAGTCTGGGGAGTTCGTGAACTCAGATGGTTGCAGCCTTGGGAGATGAGAGTTTATGACCAAATGTTGCGATCGCGTCCAGTACAAGCACCTGATCGGCGAATTTTGCTAGTAAAAATCACTGGCGACGATCTCAAACGAGAGAAATGGACTCCATCAGATCGGACAATCAATCAGCTATTAAAGAAAATAGAGTCTTATCAACCGCGAATTGTTGGTTTATATCTTTTCCAACCAGAACACAACAATTTTGCGGCTAATTTGCAGAATCAAAATAAGATCGTCAGCACTTGTTCCTTCAGCAGCTTGGGTAAAGATGAAATTCCACCACCACCAAATTTCCCTATAGATAATGTTGGGTTTAGCAATGTGGTTGCTGACAATGAAAACGACCAAATTCTCCGCCGCAGCTTGTTATTTGTTTACTCTCCACATAACAAATGTACAACATCATTTGCATTTGGTGCGCTCATAGCAATTAATTATCTAGAAAAACAAGGCATTGAATATCATTTTACTAATAAAGGGGATTATCAATTAGGTAAAACCCTGTTCCCGCGTTTACAACCTAATTCCGCTAGCTATCAACATCTGGATGCAGATGGCTATCAAATATTATTAAATTACCGTCACCCTGATAGCCTCGCTGACGAAGTAACTCTCACACAAATCCTCAGTGGCCAAGTCAAACCCAATTTAGTCAAAGACCGTCTTGTAATTATTGGCGCTACCGCCGCTAATTTACTTCAAAGTAGCTTTTATACACCTTATAGCGCTTTGCCAGATCAACCACCCAGAATGCCTGCTGTGCTTATTCATGCACAGATAGCAAGTCAACTAATCAGTACAGTATTAGATGGGCGACCTCTAATTTGGTACTGGCCCGACCCGGCGGAACTTATTTGGATGTGGGGCTGGTCGCTTTTAGGTGGAATCATAGCATGGCGGTGGCAAAATCCGTTGCTGTTGCTAGTGGTGGGAGGGACAACTCTACTTGGCTTAGTAGGAATCTGCGTTGCTTTGTTTTTGCAAGGCGGATGGATACCATTAGTTCCCTCTGGTCTGGCTTTGGTGATTAGTAGCATCTGCGTGATTACTTATAGTAGCTACCAAAATCAGCAACAAACTCAGGTGATTTTTCTGCAAGTTGAAAAACAACAAGAAGCGATCGCCCAATTAAATATACTTTTAGAAGATAAAACAGCACTTCCTGACTCCTATCTTGACTTTCCTCCCCCAGTTGATTCACCAGAAATAAAATCAGGTGATTTGCTTTTAGGTGGACGCTACAAAATCTCTCAAGTTCTTGGTGCAGGTGGATTTGGCCGCACTTATTTAGCACAAGATACTCAACGACCGGGTAATCCTACTTGTGTAGTTAAAAAGTTAATGCCAGCCCGTCAAGATACACGATTTTTACAAGTTGCTCGCAGGTTGTTTAATAGTGAAGCGGAAATATTACAATCTTTGGGTAAACATGATCAGATTCCCGAATTACTTGCTTATTTTGAAGATGACCAAGAATTTTATTTGATTCAAGAATATATCGAGGGACATACCCTAAGTGAAGAATTACCACCTGTGCGGAATGTGCAAAATGAATCATTTGTGATCGAGATGCTCAAACAAGTTTTAGAAGTTCTAGAATTTGTTCACCAGCATCGAGTGATTCATCGTGATATCAAACCGACTAATATTATTAGATGCACTCAAGATAATCGGCTAGTATTGATTGACTTTGGTGCTGTCAAATTGATGCAACCGCAAAGTAGTGAGCAAACAGAATTAGCCACAGTAGCCATCGGGACGCGGGGTTATGCACCTCCAGAACAATTTGCCGGTCATCCCCGCTTGTGCAGCGACATTTACGCTTTAGGAATGATTGGCATTCAAGCCATAACAGGAATACCACCGCAAGAACTCCAACCAAATCCAGAAACAGGGAATGTGATGTGGCGGCAAACGGTGCAAGTGAGTCAAGGATTAGCGGCAATTTTAGATAAGATGGTTTGCTATCATTTTAGCGATCGCTATCAATCAGCCGCCGCAGTTTTACAAGATTTAAAACGTATGTATAGCAGTCCGCTTTGATTTTTGAAATTATTTGTGTAGAGAGGGAGCGGGGAGCGGGGAAGAAGCTAGGCAGAGTAACGGACAATTAATGCTTTCCAACGTGCGGAGGCGGGTTTTGTCTGTGTAGCCGCCACTTCCAGGCGTCTAGTGCTATTTAAACGCAACCTGCTGCATTGTTATTGTATCGGCTGACAATGCGATTGTTATCGGCTAACAATGCGATTGTATCGGCTAACAATGCGATTGTATCGACTAACAATGCGATTGTATCGGCTAACAATGCGATTGTATCGGCTAACAATGCGATTGTATCGGCTAACAATGTGATTGTATCGACTGACAAAAATTACTGCTATTTTCAGTTAAATAGAAGATCGCGCAGTAAGGGCACAGAAATACTGTGCCCCTACGATAAATGTGGTTCAAATACATGAAAACTGCCACAACTCACCTTAGTTTTAACTTCATCTTCCCGCCCACATCGTTAGTTACCTAAGCCGGAGTACTAACCAGTATAATAGCCTGGATATTCTTAAAAAAATTCGCCGCTAATCACTCCTCCCTTAGCGTCCTTTGCGTCCTTTGCGGTTCGATATCTGAAACCATGTCCACTCAACCCACAATTCAAAGCATATACACCGATGGTGCTTGCACCGGGAACCCTGGCCCTGGTGGTTGGGGAGTTGTCGTCTACTTCAGCGATGGCTCAATCCACGAAATGGGCGATGCATCCCCTCATACGACTAATAATAAAATGGAAATGCAAGCTGCGATCGCAGCCCTCCAATTCCTGCAAACATCTCAACAAACCCAACCCATCATCCTTCATACCGATAGCGAATACCTAATTAACTGCGTTACCAAGTGGGTGAAAGGCTGGAAAAAGAAAGGCTGGAAAAAGTCAGATGGTAAACCCGTTCAAAACCAAGAGCTTTTAGAAACTCTTGATGAACTTAATACCCAACAAGTAAAATGGCAACACGTTAGGGGACATTCTGGTAACATAGGTAACGAACGTTGTGATGTGATCGCTCGCACATACGCCAGTGGTAAAATTCCTTCGCTACAACAATTAACACCTACAAATTTTTATAAATTTTTACCTTCCACAAATGAACTAAATGTAGCAAAAGTAGCTGATTATGAAAAAAACTCTCGAATAACTAACCAAAGTCCGCAACAAATCAGTACTTCTGCACCAGAAATAACCGTTATGGAACCATCTACTGGGCCAACTGCGGCCGCAACCGATGAAAAACCGCCAGAAATGAGGGTTTCGCAACTCCGCAGCTTGGTCGAAACTCTGCGTATCGCTGACGAAATTTCAGAGAAAGGCTATTTAATCACCAGTTCTGAGTTAGCAGACTTGATGGATGTCCACGCCAGCGCTGTTACCAGTCGGGGAGATCAATGGCGCTGGCGAAACTGGATAGTGTCACGGGTACGCCGTGAAGGAAATCAAATTCTTTGGGAACTGGAACGCGGGGATCAAGTAGGAGGTGAAGAGGAGTAGGGAGCAGGGGGAGCAGGGGAGGCAGGGGAGGCAGGGGAGGCAGGGGAAGCAGGGGAAGAATAACTAATGCCCAATACTCAATACCCAATGCCCAACGCCCAATGCCTCACTATATATATTTCCGTCCCCGCCACTCGCGTGGCTTGTGGAATGCAGACAAGAAGATTCGCAGCACAGCCAAGGGATCAGCCAAAGGGGAAAGCCAGAATAACCAGCCACTTTTAGCGCTTTTGCGATCATAAGAAGGTGCGATCGCAATTAGCATAGCAAAGCGAATCACCACCAGAAATAAATTTAGTCCCAGTAAGATAAGTGGGGGAGTAAAGGAATAAGCGAGTGGGGGAGAAGTCAACAGAAAAGTGAGAACAATTAAAAGAGGTAGACCTTGAACAGATGTGAGTAGCCATAAATCTCCCCACAACTGCGAACGAGAAGTTGCATCTTTGAGGTCGAGACTTCGCCCCCACTCCTTCCACGTCTCCATCGCCCCTTCATACATCCGTACTTTCAGCACCTTTGCGCCATCTAAAAAGCCCACCTTATACCCTTGAACAGCAATATTTCGTGCCAAAGTAACATCATCACAAAAAGAACCACTCGCACTGCTATAGCCACCCACAGCAGCTAAAACGGAGCGACGGCACAAAAAACACTGCCCATTTGCCATCACTCGTTCTGGTTGATCTGTATTGATCCCAGCCGGGTCAAATCGGTAAAGCAGAGTCATCAACAAAGCAGGTTGTAGCCAGCACTCTCCTGGATATTTGAGCATGAACTGGGGTGAAAGGGAAACGAGGTCATAGCCTTGTGCTTCCGCCGTCTTCACCAAACCAGCAACCAAACCAGGATGCGGTTGAATGTCAGCATCCAACCCTAAAAACCACTGACTACCCTCAGAGCTAAATAAAAAACCGTTATGCAACGCCCAAGGACGTCCCACCCAACCAGAGGGTAAGGGGTCATCTGTCATCACACGAAAGCGCGGATCTTTCTGCTGTATCGCTTTGACCAAGTCGGGAGTACCATCACTGGAGTTGCTGTCTACAACAATAATTTCCCGAACTTCGTAGCTTTGCTGACTTAAACCAGCCAACAGAGGGCTAATGCGAAGCGCTTCGTTCAACGTGGGAACGACGACGCTAACCTTACCCAAAAGCTCCAGTGTCGGCTGTTGCGGTTCTATTGGAGGATGCCGTCTTGGGCCCTTTAACAGGCGCGAAAACAGAATCGCCGTTGCTGGTACTTGGATAAGTAGTAATAAAAGGGAAATGGCGCTTTCTACTATTAAAGCGTTGTCTACTGTTGTCAAAATACTTAATCAATTAAAACTCGCGGTTATACAAAACAAATGGGAATTGGGGATGGGGCATTGGGCATGGGTTATTCCCTTTGTCTTTGCACTCCCGACTCCCCAATTTATAGGCTTACTTCAAGGCAACTTTAACGCTTCTTGCCACTGAAACTTCGTTGCTTGGTGGTTCAACAGCAACTTGAGTGGTTGTGGTTGAACTGCTTAACCATAGTGCCACCGCGGGAGCCACGCCAAGGAATAAGCCGAGCAACACGGGGATGTAGAATCCAGCGGCCAAGCTTAGTCCGGCGGCGAAGGCAAAGTTAGTTAAATAAACGACTAAGGGTAGATTAAGTTGCGATCGCTCTAATTTAATCGAAGCGTTTCTCCACAACAATCCTGCCACACTCATAAACAGGGCACTAGTACCAAACCAACCTGCATAGTTCTGGTAAGGTGTGCCAAAGAAAGCTCCTGGGTGTTCCCAATACCAAAAAGGCAGAGAAGTTTGACTCATAGCTGGCTCAAGCGCAAAATCCCAGCAAGTGAAGAGTAAAGCACCAACGGCTATAGCCGCAATATGGCGTCCCCAACTAGGTTTTTGTGCCACTTTCAAACCAGTTCTCGCAATTAAATAAGAGGACAGCCCAACATAGAACCAAGATAAAGGAATTGTGAAAGGAACTAGCCCCGCAATCTTATAACCCAAGCCACTTAAGTAGCTATAATCACCAAATGGAAAACCCGTGCTAGTTCCCAGTAGTTCACTACCCAAGGAAATAAACATAGCCGGCAGCATAAATGCTAGCCAAGTTCCTAATCCCAGCGTTCGGTAGGCATAAATAGAGACAGCTATTGTCCCCAAGATGATATCAACTACACCGCCACCTGCCATACTTAACTGTACGGCAGTTTCTCCAACCTGCGATAAATTGAAAAGTATTTCAGCATTAGGTACGACCAGTAGCATCCCTACCAGTCCAAAGGCTTTTGACACGATATGACCAATGAGGCATACGCGTTCAGCAATAACAAGTTGTCTCATGATAATTCCTTAACAAGATGTGACACGCGGCTACTCGGCTGCTAACAGTTTACAAATGTTTAACAACATATTTAACTACTTTGTGCCGCAATTCTCTACAAACTTGTTTGGCTTTCTTGGGAAGAGCATAACAGCCTATTGATTGAAGCTATAAAAATATGATGATAGATTTACTAGTCTAAGCTATATAGTCACAAATCTACATAATTTCATCTGCAAAAATTTCTAGTTTGTTGTCCCACTGATACCCGCATGATGAAGAACTCCTTCCGATGGAGGGATCTGGTTGAGGCAGGACAATCACCATAGATTAAGCAAGGTCTACAGTAAGTGTGAAGATTGACACATTTATCCCTAAAAATTACGGCAGGGGCTACTAGGTATACCGTAATCTAGAGGTTGTTGATAAACAGCTTCTAACCTAATGACTAACAGACGCCAATTTTTGAAAGGGGTGGCAGGGCTTTCTGGCTTATCTTTAGCTGGTTGTGGCTGGAGGCTGGCTGAAGTACGTGCTAATTCTAATACATCTGGTCAACGTGACCAACTTTATATCTTTACCTGGACGCAATATACTGACAACCAATTACTGAAAACTTTTAGCACCCAAACCGACATGAAAGTGCTAGCTGATGTATACGATTCCAATGATGTCATGCTGGCTAAGTTCCAAGCTGGAGGCGGTGGCACTTACAGCATCATTTATCCATCAGATTACATGGTGGAGAAGATGGTGGACAAAGGTTTGTTAACAGAAATAGATCACGATCGCTTAATCGGTTTAGAGAATTTATTCCCCCGGTTTAAGAATCCTAGCTATGACCCCAATAACCGATATAGTATCCCTTTTAACTGGGGGACGACTGGTTTACTTTACAATTCCGAAAAACTCAAAGATGCACCACAAGACTGGGATTACCTTTGGGAAAACCAAAAGCAACTTAATCAGCAGATGACCTTGCTCAATGATGTTCGAGAAGTGATGGGTGCGACATTACGGATGCTAGGTTACTCTTACAACTCAAAAAATGAACAAGAAATTAAACAAGCTTATGAAAAATTGAAGGTACTAAAACCTGCGATCGCACGTTTTGACACAGACGCTTGGCAAAATCAAATTCTGGCGGGAGATTTACTATTGGCAATGTGCTATTCAGCAGATGCGGTAAGAATTTCTCAAGAGAACCCTAAATTAAAATATGTGATTCCTCGCAGTGGTTCTTCATTATGGACAGATACTATTGTAATTCCTAAAACAGCCCCAAATTTAGCTGGAGCTTATGCTTGGATTAATATGATTTTGCAACCAGAATTAGCAGCCCAAATCAGTCAACGCCTGAATATTTCTACGCCTAATAGTGCTGGATTTGAGCAATTGCCAAAAATAATACAAAATAATACTAATTTATTTCCCTCAGAGTCATTTTTAGCAAATTGTGAACGTGTAACTCCTGTAGGAGAATTTGAAGAGGTTTATGATCGCTATTGGACTAAATTAACTAGCGGTTAAAATAATTAGGAGTTAAGAGTTAGGAGTTATATATAAGTGGTGAATTTACAAAAAAGTGATATTTATAAAATAGAAGAATTGCATCCCCCACCAGCGAATTGGCTACAACCTTTAGTATTACTTGCACCCTCTGGGATTTGGTTATTACTTTTATTGGTGCTGCCAACTTTAATAATTTTCCAGTTAAGTTTAGTTGCAGACATCCGGCCAGGAGATTTGGTCAATCCCAACGGATTCCAAAACTATATCCGAATATTCGACCCACTTTATTTACAAGTAATTGGGCGATCGCTATTTTTTGCCTTTGGCACTACAATAATTTGTTTAATTTTGGGCTTCCCCGTCGCCTATTGGATTGCTCAGATAGCGCCGCAGCGTTGGCGGAATTTGCTGCTATTAGGCTTTGTCTTGCCTTTGTGGACTTCCTCGCTACTCCGTTCCTATGCTTGGATTACAATTCTTCGTCCTACTGGTTTATTGAACAGTTTACTCAGCAGTTTAGGCTTGCCTACTTTGCAATTACTTAACCAGAGTCAAGCTGTATTTATTGGTATGAGTTACAGCTTGTTACCCTATATGGTTTTGATTTTATATGCTTCTCTCGAAAAGCTAGACAAGCGGTTGCTAGAAGCGGCGGCTGATTTAGGTGCAAATCCGGTGGAAACTTTTTGGCAAGTAACCGTACCGCAAATTTTTCCTGGAATTGCGGCTGCTTCCATGCTTGTATTTATCACAGGCTTAGGGGATTTTGTCGATCCAGAATTACTTGGTGGTGCTTCTAGTATGACAGCAGCGCGGTTAGTTTATAACCAGTTTCTAGGAGCAACGCAAAATTGGGGATTTGGTTCAGCTTTAAGCATGACGTTAATTTTGCTTGTTAGTATTGCGATCGCGCTTTTAATTAAATTTGGCGAGGCTGCGCCCAAACGCTAAACTTTTCGTCATTCATTTATAATAAGGGCGTCAAACGCCAGCGAGACAACGGTTATGCTCTCACCTGATCTCAAAAATGCGTTACCAACTACTGATGAACTTCCCTGTTCAGACGATACACCAGTGGATAACGAGGATCAAAACTTTTTGCCCAACATTTTACTCTTCTTACTCAACTCCATTTGGGCAAATCGTATGGATTGGTACTTCGGGGTAGATATGGGAGTATATCACACCACAGGAGTAAATCCCAGAGTACCTGTAGTGCCAGATGCTTTTTTAAGTGTGGGAGTAGAACGAAAAAAGGGTGGCAAATCACGCAAAAGTTACGCTGTTTGGGAAGAAAATGGGGTAGTTCCAATATTCACATTAGAAATGGTATCCCACACCCCCGGAGGTAAATATGACGAGAAGCTAGATATATACAGAAAACTGGGTGTATTGTACTACGTAATTTATAACCCTGAGTTTTGGCGACGCGACCAACATCAACCCTTTGAAGTGTATAAGTTGATAGATGGAAACGTAGTTTTTCACTCTCCCCTATCAAAACAGGATCAACAGGCAGCAGGAATGGGGGGATGTTTTTTACCTTTACGAGCCTGAGTAAGAACTATCGCAATATAACCCCAAGGGTCAATTTTTCTCAGG
>JAESGI010000251.1_pt1 | contig 28438 bp, 15 predicted proteins | sample 9269671 | NCBI WGS metagenome assembly JAESGI01 (sample SAMN14515641, study PRJNA621666) | algae metagenome | isolation source: Nostoc indistinguendum CM1-VF10 and co-occurring heterotrophs from gravelly... | place: USA: Clark Mountains, San Bernardino, California | collected 1998-06-05 | reverse complement strand
AATTTTTATGCCTCTAAACTATCACTAACTATCTCAACCCCTTATAATTCCGTTTTTACGAAGATATCAAAGTTTCGTCCCAAAGCTTTGAACAGTCTGGCTTTGGAGTTTTCGGACAAGTCTATTGTAAATAACCACGTAGCCTAGCGCAACTGTAGACTATTAAATCATCTAGGTTATTTAGGTGCGTCCAGAGCTTGACGGTTTTGTCATAGCTGCAAGCAACCGTTTTAGTAACAAATGCTTTGTATGAGATATTAATAAAACATCTCAGAGCCAGATAACAATAAAACTACTAAATCTGTATGTCTCAAGTTTCTATTATCATTCCTACTTTAAATGAAGCAACTAACTTAGGAAGTACATTGCGCCAACTGACTTTACTTAATCCTCCTCCTTCTGAGGTGATAGTGGTAGATGGTGGCAGCCAAGATCAGACGGTGACAGTTGCAAAGCAAATTTTGGAGTCATTTAATCAAACTTTGAATGTACAATTTCTTTTATCTCAACAACCAGGGCGTTCTCTTCAGATGAACTATGGAGCATCAGCAGCAACTGGAGATATTCTTTGCTTTCTTCATGCAGATACTTGGGTTCCAGATGATTTAATTACCGTCATCAATAAGACGCTGGCAGAACCTACCGTTGCCTGTGGCGGGTTCATTTCTCTGATGTCAGGATCTCAAACAACTCGTTGGGGTATCTCTCTACATAATTATCTAAAAACCTACTACGCACCACTATTATTTAAGCCTCACCTATTTTTTCGAGGATTGCGTCTGTTGTTTGGAGATCAAGTAATGTTCTGCCGTCGGATTGATTTTTGGGATTGTGGCGGATTTGATGAGACATTGCCGATTATGGAGGATGGAGATTTATGTTTAAAATTAGTTAAAAAAGGACGTATTTATCTGGTAAATCGTATTGTTCATTCCTCAGATCGTCGCGTAGCCAAATGGGGTAGCTTCAAAGCAACCGCAATTTACCTTTATATTGGGTTTTTGTGGGGAATTGGTGTTAATACAAATTATCTTAAACAGTTTTATCAAGATATTCGCTGATTTAAGCTCCAATCATAGTGAAGATAGGATATCCGCGTTGAGGCATTAAGGGGATAGTCTGTTTTCAAGTAAGAGCGAATGTATTCCGGAACGGAGGGTGCAACTTTTAAAAAATCCTGACGATACCACTTCAAGATTTTATTACAGTAAAGTGTTTTGCTCTCCATGTCATAACGGACTTTTTCAGGGTTATTTATGAAACGACGTGCATCTTCATCTAATTGCTGACTGACTTGCTCAGGAAAGTAAGCTCCTGAACGTAGTAAAGGACAACCAACCGAAGCACAAACGATCGCAAAATGAATTCGTGGCTCCTGCAATTTATCCCGTAGCATAGAGTTCTCAATTTCAGCTAAACTATAACTTTCCCCAAACATATAATAAGCGCGACGTTGGAAGAACCACAAAAAAGCTAGCCAGTTGGGAATCCCTAAAATTCGCGGACGAATCGATTCTATCGGGTATCTCTCTAAAATTGTCGAAATGGTGAACGCATTGTAAAGATTAATCCACAATGCCAATTGTTCGAGATTGTTGCTATTAGATTTAAAAACCAGATTTCTTTCGCTTGATAACCAATCTGCAATTGCTTGGGGTTGCTCTTTTTTCCAAGCTACATAGTCTACACGACCCTCTTGATCAACATATTGACGCAACAACCTGTCCCAAGGTTCAAAATCAATCATTATCGCTGTGTTTATATATTAGCTATTTTTTTATTTATAACAATCTAAACTGAGAAAATAGGGGGATTAAAAGTAGGTTTTTTAAGCTTCTCAGTAATTTTCTCTTTCACGAATGATTTAAGATTGCTATACATTATAAATTTAATAGCAAATTAAGTCTAGATAATTTTTTTGGCTTGCCTTAGTAAAAATTTGTTTGTGCATAACGTTATTTTATTCTGTTACTAGTATTTTTATCAAGACAGCAAGAGGAAAGTTCGTAATTTATTCATCTTAATTTCAAATACCTCTTCAATTATAAGAAAGCCTCTAAGCTAGAGCGTGTTAGAGGCTAGTAACTTTGTTATCTGCTTTTATAAAACCTACCTCTATCACCAAACCTTTGCCTCTAACTATGGAGTACTTGAAGGTATATATGAATAATCGTCCAAGTTAAGTTTATATGTAATTACTGATACAAAGGAAAAATACTACGATTATGCAGTCCAAAATTCCAGCAGGGCTAATATCTTAATTTCTCACTCTAGGTGTACAAAGCTTAATTTAACGCTGAAACTTCTGATAGATTATAAAAACTTTTTTTTGGGTTATAACCTTAGATATCTCAGTATTAACTAATGGAATTACAAAAGGATTGACTACATACAATGGAAAATATCAACGCAGCAAAAATGACAGAGCGTTATATTGCTTTGGTTATCGGAATCGCTTATTTGCTTTTAGGTTTAGCTGGCTTTATACCAGCTTTAGTTTCATTGCCAGGAACGAACGAATCTTTTATTCCACTTGATGAATCTACTGGCGCTTATTCTGCTGGCTTTGGTTATATCTTTGGTCTAATTCCTACCAACTTTTTGCATAACCTTGTACGCTGCGCTGTAGGGTTGTTTGGAATTACTTCTTACAGTAATGCTAGCACTGCACGCTTGTTCAACCGTGCTTTTGCAATTTCTTATGCTTTGCTGGCTGTCATGGGATTGTTGCCTTTCGCTAAGACATCTTTTGGTTTAATGCCACTGTTTGGTTACAATGTTTTGCTCAATGCATTAGCAGCGATCGCAACTGCTTATTACAGCATTGTCATACCAGCTAAAGTCAAGGGCGTTAATGTAGCGGAAAATATTTAACTCTTCTTGTATCCAATCAGCTTTGATGGCAGAAAAATAAGTAAGCCAGGGGGAGCAGGGCAACCAGAGGAAGCACGGGAAGAAAAGAACTTGATTTTCTTAGCATAAACCCAGCAAAGTTTTAGAATTTTTCTCTGTTTCTCTCTGTGTTCTCTGTGCCTCTGCGATTCGTTTTAAATCCTCCGGTGTAGTGTCAGTTAATTGCTGATTGAGGCGATCGCAATGACACAAAACAACAATCCTCCTGACTGGACACGACGACAACTACTCCAGTTCGGGCTAACAGGAATGATTTTACCACTCGCTGCCTCTCAACTATCCAATTGCCAAAAGCGGAACTTATTAATTATGGAAAGCTCAAAGCAAATTGATTCTAGAGCTACTGAAGGACAGTTGTTGTCTCGGCCAACTCGCCCCACAACAACCGCTTTGACTGGATTACACCCACTAGGGCTAGATGGGCAGCAAGATGGTTTTGTCTATGTACCTGAAACCTATCAAGCAGATCAGCCCGCTCCCCTGGTGTTGATATTGCATGGAGCCGGAGGCGATGCAGAGGGGGCGCTTAAAATCCTCCGCCATCTGGCAAATCGCTTTGGGACAATTCTGTTGGCAGTAGACTCACGCCAACAAACTTGGGACATTATTCGGGGTGGCTATGGCCCTGATATTGCCTTTATCGATCGGGCACTAGCACAAACTTTCAGTCATTATGCGATCGCTCCAAACCAGGTAGCGATCGCTGGTTTCTCAGATGGTGCTTCCTACGCCCTTTCGGTTGGCATTACCAATGGCGACCTGTTTAACCACATTATTGCTTTTTCACCCGGATTCATGGCTCCTGCTAGCCAATCCGGGAAACCGCGTGTGTTCATCTCTCATGGAAAGTCAGATCCAGTGTTACCAATTGAACGGTGCAGTCGCCGAATTGTCCAGCAGTTAAAACAAGCAGGCTATGACCTAGAATACTGTGAGTTCAAGGGGTTCCACGCAGTTCCTACTGCGATCGCCGAAAGAGCTATGGAGTGGTTTACTCAATCAGCACCAGATAAAGCCTTTCATCTGTGACATTAAAACAATTAAAATTGCTTTACATATATTGTTTTTTCCACGCCCACCTACTTATCTAAAGAATAGATATGGAAAGAGAAATTAAAGATTCAGATGGAATTACATGGACTTGTATTCAAGCATTTTCAGGTCTTTCTAATACCTCAAAAGCTCAAGATGCAGCTGAGGTCGAAGGAGAACCAGATAGTTACTGGGTTGTGTGTACTCCTAGTGGCGGCGCACAGTCTGTACGGCTGAAGCTACAGGGTAAATGGGAAGAAGAATATTCTGATGAGGCGTTACTCAAGGAAATTAAAACGCAGCAATAATTGGCATTGTTGATTAATCGGAAGAATATAAGTTTCTTAAAGTTCTCCTTTTTAAGGAGGATTTAAAGTTTTGAATATCTCAAGTACCATTTTTAAAACAGCCTCTAAGACGCACAAAAAAACCAATTAAATATTATGACAAATACAGTAATTATTACAGGCGCATCTCAAGGAATTGGCAAAGCCACAGCATTATTATTTGCTCGTCACAACTATGATGTTGTGTTGGCAGCTCGTCAACTTGACCGTTTAGAAGCTACTGCTGCACAGATACGGGAACTTGGACGAGAAGCGATCGCTATTTCTTGCGATGTGAAAGATCCTTTACAAGTAAACAATCTGATCCAGAAGGCAATAGCTCATTTTGGTCACATAGATGTATTAATTAATAATGCAGGTATCTTTTGCTTAGGGCCCGTCGAGGATTTTAGCTTAGATGATTGGCATCAGATAATTGATACCAATTTGTGGGGCTACATCCATACTATTAATGCCATCCTGCCCCATTTCTTAGAACGTCGCAAAGGAACCATTGTTAATGTTAGTTCTATTGGTGGTATAGAACCGATTCCTTATCACATTCCTTACACAACCACTAAATACGCCATAACTGGGTTGACAAAATCGTTACACGCAGAGTTATCACCTAAAGGCATTCACGTTAGCGGAATTTATCCCAGTTTTATCAGTACTCAACTGATGGAACGGGCAATCTTTCGCGGTAAGGACGAAGAAGCGGCTCAAGCGCGTTCTGAGTTGGTAGGTAAAGCAATTCAAGCGCCTGTACTAGAAAAGCCTGAAGATGTAGCAAAATCAATTTGGGAAGCAGTAAAGGATCAGCGTTCTGATGTTATCGTAGGCACAGCAAACTTTTGGAAAGCTGTTTATCACTTGTCTCCTAATTTGATGCAGTCAGCTCTTCGCCGCCTCTTCGGTATGGAAGAACGAACAGGCAGGGGAGCAGGGGGTAGGGAGCAAGGGGGAGAACCCTATACATAAATTTAAGGGGGAGCAATGCTCCAAAGTGAGATGGGGTAAGCAGGGGAGGCAGGGGGAGAGAAATAAATAAGTGTATTCATGGGTATTCAGGTAGTAAAAATTACTAATATTTTCTCTTTGCTCCCCCTGCTCCCTCTGCCCCCTGCCCCCTGCCCCTTTTCCTCTTCTTTGACTCTGCCATTGGAAGTAACAACCAAGGTAGAGGTTATGGCAACAACTTTTCAGTAGTGTAGAGGCTTAAAGTAACCTGGAAATTTCTCAATGGCATATCAGGGCGTAATTTTAGATGTAGATGGGACACTTGTTATCAGTAATGATGCCCATGCTCAAGCCTGGGTAGAAGCATTTGCAGCATTTGGCTATGAGGTAGAGTTCGAGCAAGTTCGACCATTGATTGGCATGGGAGGCGACCAGGTTATTCCTAAGTTTGCGCCAGGACTTTCTGATAAAGAAGGAAAAGGTAAGGAAATCGCCAACAAACGCAAAGAACTGATCATCAACAAGTTTGGGGCAAATCTAACTCCCGCTAATGGTACGCGGCAACTAATATTAAAGATGCAAGATGAAGGGTTGCGTCTAATTATCGCTACTTCAGCAACGAGTCAAGAACTCTCAGTGTTGCTCAAAGCTGGACAAGTTGATGATTTACTCAGTCAGGATGAGGCGGCAACATCTAGCGATGCCGAAGCTTCCAAACCCGCTCCAGATATTGTGGAAGCTGCTTTGAGTCAGTTGAAGATGCAGCCATCCGAGGTAGTGATGCTAGGCGATACTCCCTACGATATTGAATCTGCAAATAAAGCTGGTGTTGACGTGATTGCGCTTCGTTGCGGTGGTTTTGATGATAGTCAGTTCAAAAATGCGATCGCAATTTACAACGATCCTGCTGACTTGTTAGCACATTATGACACCTCACCTCTAGCAACCAAAGCAATGACGAGCAAATAATCATTTAAAAATGCCGCTGTTTACTGCTTTGGCCAGTTGCCAACTTTTCCAGCCATGTTGATGCTTCTTTGTACAGTTTGAACTGGCTTTCACTGGCACGAAACTCTCTTGTGTGAACCATTCTTCTGCCCTCAATCCAATTTGTGCCGTGGTACTTGTGCAGCAATTCGTGATACAAAACAAACTCACTCACAAATTCAGGTACACTATCATTGTCAAGGGTTAAGCTGATCACAACCCTATCTCTAGCTGGCTCATAGTGCCCAAACTTCCGGTAAGTGTGAATTTGGCTCCATGCAAGACGCGGTTTGGCAAGAGTTGTAGCAAAATATTCACGGTTTAGTTTGTCAAATAACTCATTTAGGTTATAAAACTTACCTTGTGGGTTTTCTGCAATTACTTCTGCAATTAAATCAAGCTCTAGCAGTACATTACTGTATTCTTCAGAACTGGCAAACGACCTAATTAGTCGCGTATTATCTTGATTTCTCCCAAAAAGAGCAGATTCCGCTAATGCTGTCATTACTTCTTCTGACGCATTAATGAACCCCTCATTAACAATAATATGAGCAGCATCACCAGACCTTTTGACCTTATATAAAAGTGCAAAACTAGTGAATTCAATCATTAGTTTTACTGAGTCTTGTCCATGTTTTATTAACATTTTTTTAGCAATTTGCTGCATACGGCAAGTACCTTCCAGGTGAAGTTGCAGGTTAACTTCGTCCGTTAAGAACTTCATCCAAGAGTAAATTTGCCGCGATGAACGACTTAGGTTTGCTGGTGTTGCTTGCTTGTTAAAACATATTTCTTCAATGGCTGTTACTGTTTTTACTAAACTTTGAGTTATTTGTTGAATCTGTGCATATTTTAGAGTAGAATTAGATACTAAGTTAAAAACCGATTGTAAAATAATATTCTGTTGTGTTTTAATATTTTTTAATCGGATATTATCAACGTTCATTTATTATGATAATGTTTCTGATTTTCGAATAAAAATTTACTACAAAAACCAATCATTAGAAACTTTTCTTTCAATAAGTAAAATATAGCTTTATTGAACTAAACTTCCTCCAGTAGCAGAAGCGATCGCTTCATAGTCAGCTTAAACTCCAGCACAAGCATGGCGAGGCTAAAGGAGGGCGCTATATTACACAAAGCCCACCATTCCTAAACATACTGATATAGCAGTCCTAAATCCAGGGCTATTTCATTCTCATTTAGTCCGCCTCAGAATGAATTCTGAGTCTAATAGCGAAAGTCGTCTAAAGACGACTGAGAAAAGGTTATAGTCCGTTAAAACGGACTTTAGCTATTAGCCCGGAACTTCAATTCCGGGCGGTTTCTGTGTAGAACGAAGAACCGTTATAACACTTGATATTTTTGTGCTACTAAGCAAGACGACGTAACACCATGATAGAACGGTCTGTAACTGGCACAGTTTGCTCACCTATAATCAATTTTCCTGGGCTAAGGAAGCGAGATTCGTTGGTGTCAATAACTATTTCCCATTCTCTATCTTGGAAAACATTGGGTAAAGCAAACTCAATCATTTCGTAGTGAGCATTAAAAAATACCAGAAAGCTCTCATCAATAATCCGTTCACCACGGCGGCCAGGAGTAACAATGCCCTCGCCATTCAAGAAAATTTCCATAGCTTTGGCATAACTAACTAGCCACTGCTTTTCAGTCATTTCGCTACCATCGGCATTAAACCAACCAATATCATTGATCCCAAAACCGTGAATAGGACGGCCTTGAAACCACTTACGCCGTCTAAATACTGGATGCTTATGACGAAAATCAATCAGTTCGCGGCTAAAATCTAGTAGTTCGGAATTAGATTTTTGTAAACTCCAATCACGCCAGGAAATTTCATTATCTTGGCAGTAGGCATTGTTGTTACCCTTCTGAGTGCAACCAATTTCATCTCCTGCTAGTAGCATGGGTACGCCTTGCGACAGCATTAGAGTTGCTAAAAAGTTGCGTCGCTGACGTTCCCGTAAGCGAATTACGTCTGGGTCATCGGTTTCTCCTTCTACACCGCAATTCCAAGAGCGGTTATGGCTTTCCCCATCCCGGCTATCTTCGCCGTTGGCCTGATTATGCTTTTCGTTGTAGCTGACCAAATCATTGAGCGTGAAGCCATCATGAGCAGTGATGAAATTAATACTGGCACTGGGATTACGCCCGTTTGCTTGGTAAAGGTCAGGGCTGCCAGTAAAACAGTAAGCAAATTGTCCGAGGCTATCATCCTCACCACGCCAAAAATCCCGGACAGTATCACGATATCTGCCATTCCATTCAGACCAACGTAAAGGAAAATTGCCAACTTGATAACCGCCTTCTCCCAAATCCCAAGGTTCAGCAATCAGCTTCACATCTGCCAGAACTGGATCTTGATGAATAATATCAAAAAAAGCTGCAAGATTATCTACTTCATATAGTTCTCGCGCTAATGCTGAAGCTAAGTCAAAGCGAAAGCCATCAACATGCATTTCTGTTACCCAATAGCGCAGGCTATCCATGATTAACTTCAAAACCTGGGCATGACGCACATTCAGAGAGTTGCCGCAGCCTGTGAAGTCCATGTTGTAACGGGAATTATCTTTAACCAAGCGATAGTACACGGCATTATCGATGCCTCGCAGTGACAATGTTGGCCCTAAATGATTGCCTTCGCCAGTGTGGTTATAAACTACATCTAAAATCACTTCAATGCCAGCAGAGTGTAAGTCCTTGACCATCTGCTTAAACTCGGTCACTTGTTGTCCGAGTGAGCCACTAGCACTGTAACCGGAGTAGGGTGTCAAAAAATTAATGGAATCGTAGCCCCAATAATTTTTGAGTCCTTTATCCGCCAGAAATCCTGGAGAGGATAAAAAGTGATGCACAGGCATCAATTCCACAGATGTGATTCCTAGTTGTTGAAGATATTGAATTGCGGCTGGATGTGCTAGCCCTGCATAAGTACCACGTAATTCTTCTGGAATTTCTGGGTGTAGCTTAGTAAAGCCTTTAACATGAGTTTCATAAATAATGGTTTCGTGCCACGGTATAGAAAGTAGTTTGTCGTCTCCCCAATCAAAAGACTGATCGACAACAATACACTTCGGCATAATTTCGGCATTATCTAAATCAGAAAAAGCTAGGTCTTGTTCTGGCGCATCTAAAGAGTAGCCAAAATTAGCTGGATTATCGCTAAATTCCCCATCAATTGCTTTAGCATAGGGATCAATTAGTAGTTTATTAGGGTTAAATCGATGACCAAGTTCTGGGGCCCAAGGGCCATGTACTCTAAACCCATAGCGTTGTCCAGGACCTACTCCTGGTAGATAAGCGTGCCAAACAAAATTATTTTTTTCTGTTAAAGGTAAGCGAATTTCACGATTATCAGTATCAAATAAACAAAGTTCTACACCTGTTGCATTTTCGGAAAATAAAGCAAAGTTGGTGCCTTTCCCATCCCAAGTAGCACCCAAGGGATATACATTTCCAGGCCATACAGCTATATACATAAGTGAAATACCAAAAGTTAATTTTAGTGTTAGTAAAAAACTTGAAAATATATTTAATACTAATTTGTATAAGTCAATTTAAAGGTTCAGGGTAATAAATTTAAATTAACTAAATATTACTATTCTAATTTTTAAAAATGTAGAAAAACAACTTATTTCAGTTTGAGGCAATAACAAAATTTTTATATTGTTAACTGAAAATATTGGGATTGTCCTCTGTTACTACTAAACTCATAAATTTATTAACAAGTTTATTTGCAAGTTTTTTCAGTTTTATTAATCTACAATAAATAACAAATATCTATATCTATCAAAGTGAATAAATATATTTATACCAACGTGTATATTTACTTAAAACATCTTTTATGAAACTATCATACAAATTTTTTATTGACTTATTGTTGTAGCATTTATATGTAGTAGCAGGCATCATCTAGAGTGATAGGATGTCAAAGATGGGTTGCTTTTAGCGAATGCACGATCGTTGTAGAAGAAATAAGTTTACTACATCAGCCCTCTGTCTTCGTACTCTTTTTTTAAAAAAGATATTGTTATGAGCCAGTATATTTTCAGTAGCCTCACGGCTAATGAAGAACTTAATTTTTCTGATGAAACAGAGGTTTTTGTCTTCCCCACTTCTTTCGCCCAGCAGCGATTGTGGTTTCTCGACCAATTAGCATCGGGCAATCCATTTTACAATGTGTCAACAGCACTTCGCCTGAAAGGTTCCCTCAACTTTACCGCCTTAAAGCAGACATTCAACGAAATTGTCCGTCGCCACGAAACCTTACGCACTAGGTTTGTGATGATAGAGCAGCAACCAGTGCAGCTAATTGCACCCAGCTTAACCATACCTCTTCCCCTAATAGATATACGCAATTTCGACCAAGAACGTGAGACACAAGTACGGCGAATCGCAACCGCAGAGGCTCAACATCCTTTTAATCTCAGCACTGGGCCATTGCTGCGAGTGAAGCTGCTACAAGTAGATGAAGCAGAATATGTGCTGCTGCTAAATCTACATCACATTGTTGCCGATGGCTGGTCAATTGGGGTGCTGATTAGAGAACTGGGGATATTATACAAAACTTTTGTAGAAGATAAGCGATGTCTGATGTCTACGCTTCTCCCAGAATTACCCATTCAGTATGCAGATTTCGCTCAATGGCAACGGGAGTGGCTGCAAGCAGTGGGGGAAAACGGCTGTTCGCCTTTACAAACGCAGTTAGCTTATTGGCGAAAGCAATTAGACGGGATTTCGGTGCTGAATCTCGCCACCGACCGAGTAAGACCAGTAGTTCCAACCTATAGGGGTGCAAAACAATTTTTAGAACTACCACAATCCTTAACTCAAGCGCTAGAAGCACTTAGCTACCAAGAAGATGTAACCTTGTTCATGACAATGCTTGCAGCGTTTCAGACTTTGCTCTATCGCTACACGCAGCAAGAGGATATTGTGGTAGGTTCAGCGATCGCTAATCGTAACCGTAGCGAACTAGAAGGGTTAATTGGTTTTTTTGTCAATAGTTTGGTGTTACGTAGCGATTTATCAGGGAACCCGACGTTTCGAGAATTATTAAATCGAGTGCGAGAGGTAACTTTGGGAGCTTATGCCCATCAGGATTTGCCCTTTGAAAAGCTGGTGGAGGAACTTCACCCAGAGCGAGATTTGAGCCGCCATCCCTTATTTCAAGTCGTATTTAGTCTGCAAAATACTCCCATTGAAGCACTAGAGTTACCTGGGTTAAAGCTTTCGTTATTCGACTTCGACAGTAAAATTGCAAAGCTTGATTTAGAGTTCCATCTGTGGCGAGACTTGGAAACTCTCAAAGGACAAATGGTGTATAGCACCGATTTATTCGATCAAAGCACCATTACGCGAATGCTGGGGCATTTCCAAATACTGTTAGAAAGTATTGTTGTCGATCCAAAACAGCGTCTTTCAGATTTAGCTTTGCTTACTGAAGGAGAACGACAACACTTATTAATTGATTGGAACGATACTAAGAAAGCTTACCCAAATACTAAGTGTTTTCATCAATTATTTGAAGCAGAAGTTGAAAAAACTCCCAATGCGATCGCACTAGTATTTGGTAATCAACAACTCAGCTACAAAGAGTTAAATATCCGCAGCAACCAACTTGCACATTATCTCAAAAAAATAGGTGTAAAAACTGAATCTTTAGTTGGTATTTGTGTGGAGCGAACGCCAGAAATGATAATTGCCATATTAGGCATCCTCAAAGCTGGAGGCGCATACCTTCCCTTAGATCCCAGCTATCCTCAAGAACGTCTTAACTTCATGTTGCAAGATGCACAAGTTTCAGTATTACTGACACAAGAAAAATTACTTCAGCATTTTACAGAGTTCTCAAATCAAATTATTAGTATAGATAAAGATTGGGTAGCTATTACACAATATAGTCGAGGAAACCCAAACAGTTGCGTAAGACTTGAAAACTTAGCTTATGTCATCTATACCTCTGGCTCAACAGGGCAGCCAAAAGGCGTTTTAATCGAACACCGAGGGCTGTCTAATTTAGCAGTAAATCAGATTGAGGTTTTTAATTTACAACCGAGTAACCGCATTCTGCAATTCGCATCATTGAGTTTTGATGCCTCAATTTTTGAGATTGTAATGGCATTGGGAATAGGAGCAACCCTTTATTTAACAAATAAAGAATGCCTTCTCTCTGGAAAAGCTTTGCTCCAACTATTACGCGAAAAATCTATTACCCACGTTACCCTTCCACCTGCGCTTTTGGCAGTTTTACCTACAGAATCATTACCTGCATTGCAAACTATTATTAGTGCAGGTGAATCATGTTCTGAGGATATAGTAAAACGTTGGTGGAGTCCTAGCCGTAGGTTCTTTAACGCTTACGGGCCTAGTGAAGCAACTGTTTGGTCAACTGTTGCAGAAATTAAGTCTGTGAGTGAAAAACCGCCTATTGGCCGCCCAATCGCTAACAATGAAATTTATATATTAGATAAGCATTTACAACCTGTACCAATTGGGATTTTAGGTGAATTATACATCGCTGGCGACGGACTAGCACGAGGTTATCTTAACTGTCCTGAATTAACTGCTAAAAAGTTTATTTCCAATCCTTTTAATGGTAAAAAAGGAGCAAGGCTTTACAAGACGGGTGATTTAGCCAGATATCGAGCAGACGGTAATATTGAATTTTTAGGGCGCATTGATAATCAAGTAAAAATTCGCGGCTTCCGCATTGAATTGTCAGAAATTGAAACAGTTATAAGTCAGCAAAATAATGTAAAAAAAGCGATTGTAATTGTTCAAGGCAATTTATATGATAATAAGCATTTAATAGCTTACATTGTTTCTAACTCACCGCAGGAGCAAACAATTATTGAACTACGTCAATTCTTAAAAGAAAAATTGCCAGAGTACATGATACCAAAAGCTTTTGTAATTCTGGATTCTCTGCCGTTAACGGCTAATGGCAAAGTGGATCGTTATGCTCTAAAAGCACTTAATAGTCAGAGCCGCTCAATCGATAAAGCCTTTACTGCTCCTCGTACTGCAACTGAATCAACCTTGGCAAAAATCTGGGCTGAAGTCCTGAATGTTGAGAATGTAGGTATTCAGGATAACTTGTTTGATTTGGGAGGAAATTCGCTGCTGGCTATACGTTTATTAGACCAGATAAACAAACAGTTTGAGCGGGATTTACCTTTATCTAACCTGTTTTTAAATCAAACAATTGAAAGTTTAGCAATTGCACTATATACAAAAACAGATTCTCTGGCGTGTTCTCCTTTGGTTCCGATTCAAGCGAATGGTTCAAATCCGCCTTTCTTCTGCGTACATCCAATCTTTGGTGTTGTCTTTCCTTATTATGAATTAGCTCATCAATTGGGGATAAATCAGCCATTTTATGGGCTACAGCCTATTGGAATTCATGGGGAAACTCCACTAAACTGCATTGAGGATATGGCTACCCAATACATTGAAGCATTGCGCTCAGTACAACCAAAAGGGCCTTATTTTATAGGAGGTTGGTCTTTCGGAGGTTGGGTTGCTTTTGAGATGGCTCAACAACTTCAAAATTCTGGGGAAGAAGTAGCTCTACTTGTTGTGCTTGACACTGTAGCACCAATTAAGAGCAATTTACCTTCTTTAAGTAATGCTTTAAAGTTTATTTTTACTACAGTAGTGCCATATATGTGGCCCTTTATCCTCGATTATTTGTATCTAATTACTGCTCCTAGTAAAAACTGGATTAATAGTTTAACTTCTCGATTTCCTACTTTTGAGAAGTTGACGCGATACTCCTTTTGGGAGTCGCTGATGCGATCGCTCATAACAAATCTGTTCTCGCATTTCACCCAAAAGGGGGATGCCACAGTCAACCTTATATCTAATGAATCTAAGCGAAGGCTTTTAAGTGAGCCAGCAATTGTCCCTATACTTCGTGTTTTTTACGCTAATAGCCAAGCAGTTCTCAAGTACGTTCCGCAAGTTTACCCTAAGCGAATTAATCTTTTTAGAACAAAAGTTCAGTTAAACATTGCCGAGGAGGAGCCGAGTATGGGTTGGGATCACTTAGCTGTGGGAGGAACAGAAATTCATCATATTCCTGGCAATCACCTAACCATGCTCAGAAAACCCCATATTCAGGTTCTCGCAGCGCAGTTAAGAGCCTGTATTGAGAAAGCACAAACTTTAAAGTAAGGATCAATATGTCTTCTGAAGAGGTCTTTGTTTTTCCAGTATCTTTTGCCCAACAACGGTTATGGTTCCTTGACCAGTTGATCCCTGACAATACTATTTATAATGTGCCGACAGTAATTCGCTTAACAGGTTCACTTAACTTAAAGGTACTAGAGCAGACTTTTAACGAAATTGTACATCGGCATGAAAGCTTACGTACTACATTTATAGTGTTAGATGGGCAACCTCTACAGGCGATTGCGCCCAGCTTAACAATACCTATTTCTGTATTAGACCTCCAGCTACTGCCAGATGGTGAAAGGGAGGTTGAAGTAAACAGCATTATTAACGCAGAGATAGAACATCCCTTCAATTTATCCTCCGGGCCATTGCTGCGAGTGAAGTTGCTTGTACTTTCCAACACAGAACATATTCTATTACTGAATATGCACCACATTATCTGCGACGATTGGTCTATTGGGGTGCTGATTCGGGAACTAGGAATGCTGTATACAGCTTTTGCACAAAACCAGCCTTCCCCTTTATTAGAACTGCCTCTTCAGTACGCCGACTTTGCCCACTGGCAACGCGAGTGGCTCCAAGGAGAAGTACTGCAAACGCAGTTAACTTATTGGCAGCAGCAATTAAATGGTATTTCTATGCTGCATTTGCCTACCGACAAACCAAGACCAGCTATACAAAGTTATGAAGGAACAACACAATTTTTTGAGTTACCAAAAAAACTAACTGATGCATTAGAAAAGCTTTCGCAGCAAGAAGGTGTAACCTTTTTTATGATGATGTTGGCAGCATTTAAAACTTTGCTCTACCGCTACACAGATCAACAAGATATTGCGGTAGGTTCGCCAATTGCTAACCGTAATCGTAGCGAAATAGAAGGTCTAATTGGTTTTTTTGTAAATAGCTTAGTACTACGCAGTAATTTAGCTGGAAACCCAAGCTTTCGAGAAGTTTTAGGCAGAGTCCGAGAGGTAACACTAGGAGCTTATAGCCAGCAAGATTTGCCATTTGACAAGCTAGTTGAAGAACTGCATCCAGAGCGAAACTTGAGCTATCATCCGTTATTTCAAGTAGTGTTTAGTTTGCAGAATGCGCCAATGTCGGCACTAGAACTGCCTGGATTATTGCCTAGCTTTCTGAATATTGATTTAAAAAAAACGCGCTTTGATTTAGAACTACACTTATGGAAGTGTTCTGATGATTTTAGGAGCTTATGGGGTGCAAACTGGGAGTACTCTGAAGGGCTTCGTGGTGTAATAGTTTACAACAAAGATGTATTTGAAAAAGCTACTATTAGCCAGATTCTAGAACATTTTAAAATTCTGTTGTCAAGCATTGTTACCAATCCAGAACAACGAATTGCAAATTTACCACTATTAAGTGAAGCAGAGCTAAATCAGGTATTAATGCAGTGGAATAACACTAAAACAGATTATCCTGACGATAAGTGTATCCATCAATTGTTTGAAGAACAGGTACAGCATCATCCTAATTCTATAGCAGTAATCTTTGGTAACGAGCAACTCACTTATCAAGAATTGAATCTACGCAGCAATAAACTAGCACAATACTTACAAAAAATCGGGATAGGCTCAGAAAAGCTAGTAGGTATTTGCATTTCACAGTCTATAGAAATGATAGTTGGCTTATTAGGCATTCTGAAAGCAGGAGGAGCATATCTTCCTTTAGATCCCAGCTATCCTCAAGAACGCCTAAAGTTTATGCTGGAAGATGCACAGGTTTCAGTATTGCTAACACAAGAAAACTTGCTTAAGTCTTTTGAATGGTTGTTTAATCCAATTGTTTGCATAGATAAAGACTGGGAAATTATTACTCAAGAAAACAAAAATAACGTTGAAGGTAACGTTACATCTAACAATTTAGCTTATGTTATTTACACTTCTGGCTCTACAGGTAAACCCAAGGGAGTAGCTATAACTCATAAAGCTGTAAATCGGCTAGTGTGCAATACAAACTATATAAAGTTGTCACCATCAGATAAAATTGCCCAAGCCTCAAACATTTCTTTTGATGCAGCAACATTCGAGATTTGGGGAGCGCTACTTAACGGTGCTCAACTTGTAGGTCTTAGTAAAGATGTAATCCTTTCGCCTCACGAGTTTGCATTACAGCTAAAACAAAAAGAGATTAGTGTCTTGTTTTTGACAACAGCTTTATTTCAACAGATTGCCAGAGATGTTCCGCAAGCTTTTGCTTCATTGCAATATTTATTATTTGGTGGCGAGGCTGTTAATATAAGATGGGTGAAAAAGATTTTCCAACATAGTGCGCCAAAACATTTGATTCATGTTTACGGCCCTACAGAAAATACAACATTTTCATCTTATTATCATATCCAAGGATTACCAGAATCAGCCACATTTATTCCCATTGGTTGCCCAATTAATAATACACAAATTTATATATTAGATTTCCATTTACAACCTTTGCCCATTGGCGTTACTGGGGAATTATATATTGGCGGTGATGGTCTGGCACGAGAATATCTCAATCACACGGAATTAACTGCTGAATGCTTTATTACAAATCCCTTTAGTAATAATTCAGAAACACGTCTTTATAAAACTGGTGATTTAGCCCGCTATTTACCAGATGGCAATATTGAATTTTTAGGTCGCATTGACAATCAGGTAAAGATTCGTGGCTTTCGCATTGAATTATCAGAGATTGAAGCGGTTTTGAATGAACATCCAGCAGTGAGAGAAACAGTGGTTATCGCTGATGACAATATACCTGATAATAAGTATTTGGTGGCTTATATTATTATTAATATAGTAGAAGTATCAGATTTAGCATCTGTATTACGTAAATACTTGAAAGAAAAGTTACCAGAATACATGGTGCCAACAGCTTATGTGGTACTGGAATCAATACCGTTAACAGCTAATGGCAAAGTAGACCGTCGTGCTTTACCTAGAACAGATATAGCAACTTTCGATAGATATGATTATGTAGCACCGCGATCGCAAGTTGAAGAGTTACTTGGAGGAATTTGGGCCAAAGTCCTGGGAAAAGAGCAGATAAGCGTTCATGATAATTTCTTTGAATTGGGGGGACATTCTCTACTAGCGACTCAGTTAATTTCCCGAATCCGAGATACCTTTCAAATAGATGTAAGTGTACGCAATTTGTTTGAAGCACCAACTATTGAACAACTTGCTAAGTGCGTTGATACAATGTGTTGGGCAGCAAAAGGTGTGGATAAGGCTAGAACTACAGGAAAAGAGCGAGAAGAAGTGGAATTTTAAGGAAAAACCCTTCAGTTATATCATGTCCGCTTGATTGCTTATTAAACTCGAAGAACCCCACCCCGCCAAAGCTATGCTTTGTCTCCCCTCCCCGCAAGCGGGGAGGGGTTGGGGGTGGAGTTCTTTTATTACGGGTAATTTAGCGGACATGATATTAGAAGACAACGCTGACAAATTAGAAAGATAGTGCTGTACCGCGTGGAATGATCAGACTATGACCTGTGACAAGGGAGCTTTTTTGCAATCGTCCATTAATTCGCGCTTCCACAACGTAGTCAGACGGCATATCTGTATAAATATGAATTGCATTCTCTGGAAAGACAATCTCTTCTGGCAATGCACTTGCGCTAATACTATGAGTGAACTGGAAGCGGATACCGCTTCAACCCGAATTGTCGTTAGAGAGTAGAGATTGACGATTAAAGCTTTTTAAGATTGCCTTTTCTACAGCGCAAGATTCATGGTCTGTTTTTGACATGACTCAAGATTATTTGTTATCGATTGATGATAAAAATTAAAAGACAGCAATAAAAAATTCGATTAGATACACTCAACTCAATTTCCATTTTTGGAAATTGGAAACAATAGTTAATTTACCTTAAACCGTAGTGTTGTTAGGTAGATTAAGTAATTTTCATTTGTATTTTTTAAGAGCAGCGCAACCGACGACGCACCACTTACTACTCACCTTCTGCCTTGTTTCTTGAAAGTTACCATGCTATTTATGTCATCCGGTATATATGCGCCAGCCGCAGTAGCGATTAACTTAAGCATTAGGAAAATACGCGAACTGGCTGGGTTTAAGCTAAAGGGAATCAATAAAAGCCCTTTGGCTTACTTTTTGATGGCATTTATATACAGCCTCACTGCCTGCGTTTTTCAGCCTTGGGAGTTTTTAACAAGCTCACTAAGCTGTTATGCTACCAGCAAAATCTCTAGTAGAAATCAACCTGTATTAGGAAGTGGGCGATGCACATTGGATTTCTCAACCCTCAAGGCAATTTTGATTCAGCCAATAGTCACATAACGAAACACCCAGATTTTGGGGGTCAGCTGATCTATGTTAAGCAAGTCGCCCTAGCCATAGCTCAAATGGGTCATAAAGTTGATATTATTACCCGTCAAATTATTGACCCGGAGTGGCCAGAGTTTGCTGAAACATTTGAGACATATCCAGGGGTCGATAACGTTCGCATTATCCGCTTACCTGCCGGGCCAAAAGAATTTCTCCCTAAAGAGTTTTTATGGCCTCATCTGGTCACTGATTGGGTACCCAACATCTTGAAATTTTATCAACAAGAAGGTGGCTTCCCCGATGCTATGACTGCTCACTACGGCGATGGCGGACTGTGTGGCGTTCTAATTGAAGAGGAAACAGGCATACCTTTTACATTTACTGCTCATTCTCTCGGCGCTCAAAAGATGGACAAACTAGAAGTCACCCTAGAGAATCTGCCAGAAATAGACGAGCAATTCCATTTTAAATATCGCATTATAGCGGAACGCCTAAGCATGAATCGCTCGGCTGTTAATATTACCAGTACACGACAAGAACGCTTTGAACAATACTCTCATAGAGTATATCATGGTGCCGCAGATGTAAACAACGACCAATGTTTCGCCGTAATTCCACCGGGAGCAGACTCGTCAGTTTTCGGTGCCCAAGTGCGATCGCAAAATGAGGAAGCTACTTACGAGTTTATTCAGAAGCGATTGGTACGAGACATTGCTGATTCGCGTCGAGATTTACCTGCTATTCTCACAGCTAGTCGATTAGCTCCCAAGAAGAACTTATTGGGACTAGTGCAAGCTTTTGCAATGAGTCAAACGCTTCAGGAACGGGCTAATCTGGTGCTACTTACAGGTGGCTTAGACGAGCCGTTACATGAGCCGGCTGACAATGACTTCATTGAAGATGCGGTCTTAGCCCCCATCCGCGAGGTAGTGGAAGAAAATAACTTGTGGGGCAAAATCAGTGCCTTTGGCTTGCCAAATCAGGATCAAGAGACACTAGCTGCAACCTATCGGTTTATGGTTAAACGCCGCTCGGTATTTGCCCTGACTGCACTCTACGAACCTTTTGGACTTGCTCCCTTAGAAGCAGCAGTTGCAGGTTTACCAGTGGTAGCAACCAAGAACGGTGGCCCTAGCGAGAGCTTGCGACAGGGAGATCAGGAATATGGCGTACTCGTTGACCCAGAAGATCCTGCTGATATTGCACGGGGCTTGGAGCGATTGTTATGTGATGCTCAGGAGTGGGAGTATTTTGCCCAAGCTGGTCAGCAACGGGTGCTGAAGATGTACACTTGGGAATCTACTGCTGAAAACTACCTGAAACTAATCGAGCAGATTGTATCTTCACCGGAAGCACGTCGTCGGGCTGAACTCCTACCCATACATCCCTACTTCCGTAATCCAGAATCGCAGACCGATGTTTCTTTGGAAGAATTGGGTGACCTCTACTTTGAAAGTAATCAAAAGGTACTAACGAATGCCGATTAAATAAAGTGCAAAACTGGGGTTAAAGCGGAAGTTCTTACAGGGAAGGCGGAAGTTGCTACAGACTGTGCGAAACACCGAAACGTCTTGGCGGAAGTTCTTACAGGGAAGACGGAACTTGCTACAGACTGCGCGAAACACCGAAACGTCTTGGCGGAAGTTCTTGCAGGGAAGGCGGAAGTTGCTACAGACTGCGCGAAACACCGAAACGTCATGGCGGAAGTTCTTACAGAGAAGACGGAAGTTGCTACAGGCTGCGCGAAACACCGAAACGTCTTGGCAGAAGTTCTTACAGAGAAGACGGAAGTTGCTACAGACTGCGCGAAACACCGAAACGTTAACCCTGAAGCAATATTTTTTGATGGATGCTAAATGTGGGATTCAGGCAGCTATGAGCAGCCAGCGCAAAATGTGCTGACTGCTTCAGCAAACTGTTGGTTTTGTTCCATCAATGCCATGTGTCCACCTGGTTTTAGAGTAACTCTTTCAGAGTAAGGTAATTCTGCTTTCATGCGATCGCTCGCCACAGGTTTAGTTGCTATATCTGAAGCCCCACACATTACCAGTACAGGAACGTTAATATTTGCAAGTGTTTCTGTTTCGTCGAACTTCAACATTCCCAGTGTGCCACGAGCCAGAACACCAGGGGAACCCAATGCTGATAAGAAAGCTGCAAAATTGAGTTGACCGCGTGTTTCAGTACCCGTAAATCCAGATAGTTCGACGGTGATATACAGCGAACCATTGAAATACGAGAGCCAAGTCATTAACCAAAAAACCGGCCACAGCACGATAGTCAGGTACAACACAGGTTCGAGTAGCGGTTTCTGCAATTTACGTGCCAAATTGCTAAAGATGCAATTTTTTACCGGATTGGTGTAAGTAGTATCTACAAGAATTAAGCCAGCTACCCGATTTCCTAATTGTTCTGGAAACAGGCGACAAAATGTCAGGTTAATCATCCCACCCATGCTGTGCCCCAACAAGATAACAGGTTTATCCCCTGCTATGGCAATTACAGCTTCTAAGTCACGGGCATATTTTTCTATAGAGTGATCATTGTTTTTCGGTTTGGCGGATTTTCCTAACCCTGGTAGATCCCAAACAATTACTCGGAAGCGATCGCTCAATTGTCGCTTGGCATAATACCATATAGTACTGTTTGGCCCCCAACCATGTGACAAAATAATTGGTTGACCATCTTCAGGGCCAAAAAACTCTACTTGCAACACGCTCCCATCTGGACGTGGCAAGCGTTGCACGGTTTTGCTACGCATAAACTTGGGTTCTTCCTTTCCAGGACGGCGCAGCAGTGGCAAACTGATAAAACGACCGCCAAAAGTCCACAAAACCATTACTAGTCCAGCTACTAAGTAGGATGTTCCTACAAGTTCTCCTTTGTACCACTCATAGAGAATGTAGATTCCCCCGCCAAGTACCCCAACAGACAGCAGTTGAACCAGCCATACAAGTAGAAAATTATGAGGCATGAATATCATGAGCCTAAACCTTGTAATATCTTGTTAACTGCTTTTAGCTTCATACCATAGTTAGAATCATCCAACTTTCACTCCCAAGAATGATTTATACAGTGTTGGAAGTGTGATAAAAATGCTGGGTTAGTTGATAAATAGCATAAAGTGGCAAAAATAACTATTTACAAACAATATTCCTTCTGCCTCCAGCTTTTTATTAAATAACAACTGTTCCGAAGGGGTATAATTTTGAATACAGTTGAGCTATTATCTTATCTTCGCAGCTTAGATATTCAAATCTTTATTGATGGTGAAAAGTTTCGTTGTAATGCGCCTGAAGGAACTCTTACAGTAGAACTGCGTGCAGAAATTCAAGAGCGTAAAGCAGAAATTATTCAATTTTTAAAAGCAAATAATCGTACTAATAAGCACAGCTTTAGACCTCTTGTACCTATTTCACGGTCTGAAAATCTTCCCCTCTCCTTTGCTCAACAACGTCTGTGGTTTCTTGACCAATTAATCCCTAATAATCCTTTCTATAACATTCCAGTAGCACTACATTTAACAGGTTCGCTAAATAAAGCCGCGCTAGAACAAACTTTTAACGAAATTGTCCGACGACACGAAGCTTTACGCACCACTTTTGTTATCCAGTCAGGGCAACCAGTTCAGATAATTAATCCGACCCTAACAATACCTTTACCAATAATAGATTTACGGCAACTGCCACAAGCCGAACGAGAAATACAGGCACGACAATTCACTAACCAACAAGCTCAACGTCCTTTCAATTTATCAACTGATTCGTTGTTGCAAGTAAAACTGCTGTGGTTGGATGAGACAGAATACATCCTGCTACTGAATATGCACCACATTGTCTCCGATGGTTGGTCTATTGGAGTGCTGATTCAAGAGATAGCAGCACTCTACACAGCCTTTACTAGCAATCAGCCTTCTCCTCTGCCGAAACTTACAATTCAATATGCAGACTTTGCATACTGGCAACGCCAATGGTTGCAGGGGGAAGTATTAGAAAAGCAACTCGATTACTGGCAGAAGCAATTAGACGACATTTCTATATTAAATTTGCCAACCGACAGACCAAGGCTAGCTGTTCAAACTTATCAGGGTGCAAGGCAACCTCTGCAATTATCAAAAAGTTTGAGCGAAGCACTTTTAGCTCTTGGACAGCAAGAAGGGGTAACTTTATTTATAACCCTACTAGCAGCATTTAAAGTTTTACTTTATCGCTACACACAACAAGACGATATTGCTATTGGTTCACCTATTGCCAATCGTAATCGTAGTGAAATTGAAGGATTAATTGGTTTTTTTGTCAATAGCTTAGTACTGCGTACCGACCTCTCCGGAAACCCAACTTTTCGAGAATTATTGAGTCGAGTCAAAGACGTAGCTTTAGGGGCTTATGCTCATCAAGATTTGCCTTTTGAAAAACTCGTAGAGGAAGTGCATCCAGAGCGTAATCTGAATCAAAATCCGCTCTTTCAAGTGGTATTTACCCTGCAAAATGCGCCTATGTCAGCATTAGAGTTAACTGGTTTAACTTTAAGCCCCTTACCATTTGATACAGAAACAACACGCTTTGATTTGGAGTTCCACCTGTGGGAGCCAAATACTCAAAATGGTTTATGGGTAGATAGCTCAAAAGGAATTAGTGGGTTTGTAATTTACAGTACTGATTTATTTGATGACGCTACTATCACCAGAATGTTAGGACATTTCCAAACCTTACTGGAAGGTATAGTTGCAAATCCAGAACAACGAATTGCACAATTATCGCTTTTAAGTCAATCTGAGCAACATAATTTATTAGTTGAATGGAATAATACTCAGTTAGATTATCCTCAACATAAGTGTATACATCAGTTATTTGAGAGTGTTGCAGAACAAAATCCTGATGCAACTGCGCTAGTATTTGGCGATGATAAACTCAGCTACAAAGAGTTAAATACACGTAGTAACCAGCTTGCACATTATCTAAAAAAATTAGGAGTTAAAACCGAAGTTTTAGTCGGGCTTTGTGTAGAACGCTCTTTTGATATGGTCATTGGAATGTTGGGCATCCTAAAAGCAGGTGGAGCTTATGTGCCTTTAGATCCAAGCTATCCATCTGAACGTTTGGATTTTATGCTCAAAGATGCTCAAGTCTCAGTTTTACTAACTCACGAGCAATGGCTTGAACGTTTAGAAAATAGTAATTCAAATATAATCTGTTTAGATAAAGATTGTAAAATTATTGCTCAAGAAATTGAAGATAATCTTCCTGCTGAAGTTACAGCAGACAACCTTACTTATGTCATTTATACCTCTGGTTCAACAGGAAAACCTAAAGGCGTACAAATTGAACATAGAGGATTATTAAATCTAGTTTATTGGCATCAAAAAGCTTTTGCAGTTTCACCTAGCGATCGAGTAACACAGATAGCCGGGGTTGCGTTTGACGCTTGCAGTTGGGAAATTTGGCCTTACCTTAGTACTGGAGCAAGTATTTATATTGTAGATGATGAATTCAGGCGATCGCCTGAATATCTGCGAGATTGGTTAGTATCACAAAAAATTACAATTTCCTTCTTACCAACACCTATAGCAGAAAAGTTTTTATTATTAGATTTTCCTGAAGATGCCGCTTTACGAATATTGCTTACAGGTGGAGACAAACTAAATCAATATCCTTTAGCCTCCCACTCATTCCAAGTATATAATAATTATGGGCCAACTGAGAACACAGTTGTTACAACTTGTGGTCATATTTCTGTTAAGAATAAAGATAATTTAGCACCCGCAATTGGTCGTGCGATCGCCAACACCCAAGTTTACATATTAGATAAACATTTACAACCAGTACCCATTGGTGTTTCAGGAGAATTATATATAAGTGGTGATGGATTGGCACGAGGTTATTTAAACCATCCTGATTTAACTGCTGAATGCTTCATTTCTCATAATTTTACTAATAAGTTAAAAGCACGACTTTATAAAACAGGTGATTTAGTACGCTACCGAGCAGATGGCAACATTGAATTTTTAGGTCGCGTTGACGAGCAAGTAAAAATTCGTGGCTACCGCATTGAGTTGGGCGAAATTGAAGTAGTGCTGAGTCAGCATCCAGCAGTACAGCAAACTGTAGTAATAATTCATGAGGATAAAGAGGAAAAGCGCCTAGTAGCTTATCTGGTAGTAAAAGCTGAATACAGCAGTGAACAGGAGAATGTGCAATTAAGGCAATTGCAAAATGAGCAAGTTTTGCAATGGCAAATGCTCTATAACGAAACTTATAATCAGCCTGCTGCTGATTCAGATCGAACATCCAATTTTATCGGCTGGAACAGTAGTTACACAAATCAGCCTATTCCAATAGAGCAGATGCGTGAGTGGGTGAATAACCAAGTAGCACAAATTTTAGCTTTACAACCCAAGCGAGTGTTAGAAATTGGTTGTGGAACAGGTTTAATTCTGTTCAGAATTGCACCTCACTGCATTAAGTATTGTGGAACAGATTTTTCCCCAGTTTCACTTAATTACATTCAGCAGCAGTTGCAAAAGCAAGAAATGCCACAGGTTACGCTGCATCAGCAAATGGCTACTGACTTCGATAAAGTAGAAACAGCAGCTTTTGATACAGTAATTCTGAACTCAGTTGTACAATATTTTCCTACTATTGATTATCTAATTCGTGTATTAGAAGGTGCTGTGAGGGCAACTGCTCCAGGTGGCTTTATCTTCATAGGAGATGTGCGTAGTTTGCCACTTTTGGAAGCTTTCCATGCATCAGTGCAACTGGAGCAAGCTGAACCTTCCCTTACCCGTTCTGAGTTACAGCAACGGGTTCAAATGCAAATTTTTCAAGAAACAGAGTTGGTGATTGACCCAGCTTTTTTTAGTGCAATAAAGCAATACTTTCCCCAAATTAGCAATGTAGAAATTCAACTACTGCGGGGACGCGATCACAATGAATTAACTCAATTTCGGTACAATGTAATTCTACATATCAATGATGAAACTATTAATAATATTAGAAATGATTTAGCTCTGAACTGGTCTGAAGAGAATTTAACAGTGTCAGCAGTGCATCAGTTATTAATTGAAATTAAACCAGAAATATTATGTATTAATAATGTACCTAATGCGCGGGTGATGGCAGCAGTTAAAACAGCAAAATGGCTATCAGATGTAGAAGGTTTTAAAACTGTAGGTCAAATGCGTAAAGCTTTGCAAGAACTCGAAAATATAGGAATAGAACCAGAAGATTTTTATACACTAGATATAAATTACAAAGTTGATATTACCTGGTCACGTTCAAGTATTGAAGGGCGCTATGATGTGGTTTTTGTACGGCAAAATAGAATAGGTAAGAGAGCTATTTTTCCACATAGCACGACTCACTCTCATTCCTGGCAATCTTACGCCAATAATCCCTTACAAGCCAAAGCTGCGCGTAAATTAGTCCCACAGTTGGAGACTTACACAGCACAAAAACTGCCTGAGTACATGATTCCATCAGCTCTTGTAATATTAGAGTCTTTACCTCTAACAAGTAATAGTAAAGTCAATCGCCGTGCCTTAAGAACATTCTATTATGATGCGAAACCCCAATTGTCTGAAAATTACATTGCACCCCGGACTCCTGTGGAACAAGTGTTGATGAAAATTTTTGCTGAGGTTTTGGGACTTAAGCGCGTAGGAATTTATGACAATTTCTTTGAATTAGGCGGTCATTCACTACTAGCAACTCAGCTTGTCTCTAGGGTGCGCGATGCCTTGCGTGTCGAGTTACCTTTGCGTAGCGTATTTGAAGCACCGACAATTGCACAAATATCTAAGATAGTAGAAGGCTTTAAAGAAAGCAATCCTCAAAATCAAGCGCCAGTTTTAGCACCCTTATCACGTGAAAGTCGGCGGATTAAGTTATCTTCTTTAAACGAACATACCAAGAGGCGTTAGGGACTTGTGAGAAAGTAAAATACCAAAAGCTTATTCTATTAATAATATTAGAATTAGCGTTGTCGGGAAATATCGGGAAATAAAAGATGAGTGAGACAATGTTGGTCTGCAATTGGGGTTTTCTTAAGCAGCCATTAAGTAGAACGCTACCTATGATGACGACTGCAATAGTGTTGAGCCTAATGTATTGACAAGAGCATTTAACAGACGTGCTGCCTTGCCTGGAAGTGGAAAGTGGAAGCATTATTGTGAGTTGAGGCAATGTCTGCGTCTCTGTAAGCCGACAAGCATTATCTCAAAGCCCTAAAAGCTTTGCCGTTTTCGGTTGAGAGGTTTTGAGAAAGCGATGTGTTGAGGGGGAAGTTGTTCTAGATTTAGGGTAAGTGATTGATTTCAGCATCACCACCAAGCATAACCATCCAAAGGGTGGAAACAGCAATCGCTAACCAAAGACGCTCTGCACGCTTTGGATCAAGCAAACGGGTATTGTGCCATTGCCAACCGTCAGATTTGATATCACGGTGAGGGGGTCGTAGTCTTGGCGGTTCCCGTCGATTGCGAACCCCCGAACCCGAAGGGTAGACACATTCAGTCGAAGGACGTAGCCCATACCATAATGGGTCAGCCTGCTGTGGTTCAAGGTCGGTGAGAATTAACCACGAGTCTTTATAGCCAATATCCCAACAAGCAAGTAATGTGCATGAGAGTGGGTGTGTTTGAAAGCAAACAACTCTTGAAGACCATACTACTCTTGGAGTCCGAACCACAACAGCAAGTGAGTGCCATGTATTGTCTGGTGGAATTCTATAAGTTCCTTGATGGTTAATGCGTAAAAACGGATGCCAGCCAGCATCGACAATTAGTTGATACAGCCAAGGAGCATACAATCCTTGGTCAGCAGTTACAATCACATTAAAGCTGCAAAGAATGGCATTTTGAACTTTTTCGATGAGTTTTTGCCAATGTGGTTTCCAACTTCCAGGTTCGGTCGCTTTGACAACGCACCACGCTATCGGGATTCCACAGCCTGCAAGCAAAATATTCATCGATAAGACTAGGAACTTGTCACTAATACTTGTCGCGTCAAGTGCTAAGGCGATTTGCTGGATATTTCTTGGCAGTAAACTAATTACCCATCGCATTAATGGTGCAAAACAACTGCTGACATCAAGACTAGAACGCTTTTTTCCTCTTTTAGCTTCTGCTTCCTGATACCATTCCTTTAGTCGTTGACGTACCGTATTTGGCTTTTCTCCATTTACCTTGGCAATGAAGTTAGATACCTGAGTTAAACTACTCGATTTGGTCATCACCATGCCAAAACTCCATGTCACTAATCCTGCCACTTCTGGTAGCGACAAATGATTCATTTGCTGTGAGACTATACATGACCAATCTCTAAAATGCTTATTTTTCAGTTTTTAGTTCTGTATCGACCCTGGTTTCATACCTATCTTTACAGCAATACTAAATGGAATACTCACACCTGTGTAAAAAACCTACACCTGTCAGGAGGTTGGGGGTGGGGTGTTAGGGACTTTTGCAAGAGGTCTATTGATGCAACAAAGCTATTACGGATTGAAAATTCACGCTTCCCCCTTGTTTGGTTGGCACAGTGCATAAACCATTATTGCCTAGAACCCGGCACAGTGGGGAGTTTCAAGGGGACAGAAAAGCCGTCCAAAATATTTTTGGAAAAATAGTTGACACAATGAATTAGGTTCGTTATATTGAATAAGTGCCTGAAGCGGAGCGATTAAAGAGCAACGTCGAAAGGTAAACCGAACCTTGAAAATATTATAGTTTGAAAGCGAAA
>JAESGI010000248.1_pt1 | contig 28764 bp, 25 predicted proteins | sample 9269671 | NCBI WGS metagenome assembly JAESGI01 (sample SAMN14515641, study PRJNA621666) | algae metagenome | isolation source: Nostoc indistinguendum CM1-VF10 and co-occurring heterotrophs from gravelly... | place: USA: Clark Mountains, San Bernardino, California | collected 1998-06-05 | reverse complement strand
GCTAGATATTAGTTCTGGATCTGAGCAAGAGTCAGAAGAACCACAAGATTAAATCCCTAGATTATTCGCGAGTTACAGTCGCGAATAATCTGGATTCTTTTATTTTTGCCAAATTGGGATGCTCCCGATTGGAACTAGCATGATTGGGGTTAGTCCTGGAATGATTACCAATATTGAGTCAATCATTGCTTTAACATTAAAAATATTTTTCAACGATGATGAAATCAAAATGCGCTATAAGTTAGCGCTCTCATCGGGAGTAGGAACTTTAGAATGGGCAGAGACTCCAACGCTGCAAGACTTTTACAAATACTGTTCCCCAGCTTTTGTTAAATTAGATTCTATTGCCAGTAACAGTCGAGATATAATGTCAGCTTTAGAACAAATTCGACTGAGACTTAGTTACTGGTTAAGCACAAGAGTTGGACAGTCAATTTCTCGCCCTTCTAGTTTTAGAACTGATGCAAAATTACTTGTTTTTGCATTAAGAAATTTATCAAGTGAAGCGGATGCAGCCATCTTAGCTCTGAGCGCTTATGCTGCTGCACTCAGACGAGCGTTAGCATCGAAAGTCAGTATCTTCTTCCTTGATGAAGCACCAATCTTATTTCAATTTGAATCAATTGCAGATTTGATTGGTAGATTGTGTGCAAATGGTGCAAAAGCGGGAATTCGCGTAATCCTATCTGCTCAGGAGCCAGAGAGTATTTATCAAAGCAAGGCAGCATCTAAGATTTTTGCAAATATTGGCACTAGATTAGTCGGGAGGATACAAACCTCAGCAGTAGACCCATTCATAGAGAGATTTAAATATCCTGCCGAAATCATTCGAGTTAACAGTACAGAAGCTTTCTATCCCCAAAAATCGGGAATTTATTCTCAATGGTTGCTTGATGATAACGGTAAACTAACTTTTTGCCGTTATTATCCCGCCCACTGTTTACTGGCATCTGTCGCCAACAATCCGCACGAGCAAGAATTACGGACTCTTTTTCTGAAAAATTATCAAGATAATCCTTTGTTAGGAATGGTCAAGTTTACTGAGGATTATATCAAGATGATTCGAGAAGAAGAGTTGTCTGAGGAAGGTAAAAAACTGATGTTTCAATTAGAAAAAACAAAGGTGGCTTAACTATGAAGAATCGTCAAAAAGTTGCTGTAATACTTTCTGTTACTGTAGTAGCTTTATTAGTCGCTACACCCAGTTATGGATTAGTCATTAGTGACTTTTTTAGCTCTCTAGTTGATGATATTAAAGGTGAAGTAAGCCAGATCCAAACTTGGACAAAATTGCAAATAGATCAAAGTTGGGCTGGGATTAAGAAAGATGCTCAAGCTGCAATTGATAATACTGTCGGAGAGATGGGAGCGCCAGATCCGATTGCTAGTAGCGATGAACTCAAAAATCGGATTGCTGATACTTACTCTTTACCAGTTGCCAAGGAAAAGGGGCAAGATTTAGAGCGAGAACTCACAAGAGCTTCAATCATCAGTGTTGTAGGTAAAACTGGGCAAGCAGATACGTCTCAAAAAATAGAGAAAACAACACAAATAGCTCAAGACGCGAAAACCATTGCTGACCAAGCTCAAGACATGGATGCTTCTCAAAATGTCCTGAAAGCGATCGCCGCTCAAAATGGTCTGGTGGTTTCCATGTTGGCACAACAGCGCACTGATTCATTGCAAGCAAGGCAGGATAATTCATACTCCAATCTCATGCTGACTCAAGTTGCAGAAAACACAGCAAATGCACGCAAAAAACAAGATTTGAATGAATTAGGTACTCTTTCTTTGACCCATGAACTTATCGGTATATCTCGTTTAGATCCAACGCAAGAAAATTAACGAGGAGAGGAAACTCTTAACATCTTCCTGATTCCTTATCATCAATTCACCCTTATGCTTTCAAAAAATTACTTATTCGCTCAATCTCAGTTTGCTGGTGCAGATTTACTTGAACTTGCAAGTAATACAGCAGATTTTATTGCTCAAGGTTTCAATCAAACTTGGGAAGAAACTATCACAGGTGATTTATACGCTGCTATGTGCAAAATCGGTATATTGTTCGCCGTTGCGACATTTGTCTTTTTCATGGTTGAGTGGACAAAGAAAATGCTCTCAGGCGATGAACAACGTGCATATACAGATTTTATCTGGGTGTTAATAGTTATAGTACTCTTAGCAAATAATGGCAAAGCTTTAGGGTCAGGTACTCTCGGAATCAGAAATTACATAAATAATACAAACCAATATATACTAACACGTACAGCAAGAGGTGTTGACTTAAGGGCTGCATATCAAAAAGCCTTGGGTGTACAAGCGGTGCGTGAGGCTATTGGTAAAGAAATAGAAAATTGCAAAACCTCGTCTCTGAGTCCAGAAGAATCTGTTAAATGTCTGTCGGATGCTAAAGATAGACTTCAACAAGACTATCCGAGTTATTTTACTGGTGAAAGTGGCTCGTTTTCATGGGTCATTCAAAAAATAGACAGAATTATTCAAGCTCCAATAGAGGCAATTAAAGGTGGGGCTAATCCTATACAAGTAATACTTTCTCCTTTCAGTGCTTATATTGGTTCTTCGGCCATCGAAATTGTTTCCATTGTATTGATTGGCTTAAACGGAGCTTACCAATGGGCAATTGAACTAACGATGTTGTTAACAGCACTTCTCGGCCCTTTAGCTGTAGGTGGTTCTTTATTACCTTATGGTGGAAAAGCAATTTTTACTTGGCTTACGGGTTATTTCGCTGTAGGAATGGCGAAACTTTGTTTCAACGTAATTGCCGGATTAGCCGGACAATTGATTGCTACCTCTAGAGCAGATCAACCTCTATTTTTTCTTTTTACAATTGGGATTTTTGCTCCTTTCTTAGCAACTGGATTAGCGGCTGGTGGTGGTTTAGCTGTACTTCAACAAATCAATAAAGCGGCTGAAACTTATAGCACAATTGCTATTGATGCTACTAAAGCTATAGCAACATCTGGTGGCAGTCTAGTATCAAAATTCAGTAGATAGAGGGAATAGGTAGAGCCGATTAGTTTTTTACTTCGAGAAGAGAGTCGAATGATTATTGCTCTTATTAAAAAGCTACAATCATGAACTTTGTTACTGTTCCCTGTTCCCTGTTCCCTGTTCCCTCTTGAACAAACCGACAATGTTTAATACAAAGAATGGTACAAAGGCGAAACCAGAGCCGTTACAGCTTCTGCAATATAACAAATCTGTCCCAACTAGAATCGGAATAATTTCACTGGCTGGGTTTTCGATGGCTTTGTTCTCTTTATTACTACAAATCCTTAATTATGGGGCAGTCAGTAGTTTAGGTAAAAAGCAGTTAGCGCTAGTACAATTGTCATCAGGAGAATCAGTCGTTGCCCAAGCAGTAGAGCCGAATGAACGCTCAGATGAAGTTATTAAAAAGTTTATTTCTAACACATTTATCAAGATGTTTAACTGGGATGGACTTGTTCAAACTTTTAATGAAAAAGGAGAACCCATTACTAAACAAGATACTGGCATAGATGTAGGTAGAACTGAACGCTCTAATGGCAGAGTAACTACTTCTTCTTATGAAGCTGCATTTGCAATCAGTGATAATCAAGATTTTCGGACAGCATTTTTGCGTAAGCTAGCTCAAATGACCCCAGCAGGGGTATTTAACGGTGATACACAAGTCTCTTTAATTCCCCGCTTCATTTCATCACCTCGCAAAATTAAGTCTGGTAAATGGTCAATAGATTTAGTAGCTACTCTCGTTACTTTTACAAAAGTTGATAATGCAGGCAAAGGTATATCTTTTAACAAAACTATTACTGTAGAAGCCATAAGCACACCGCAAAACATCCCCAATGATACTACTGCTCTGGCAAAGAAAATATATCAAGTCAGGCAACCTGGATTAGAAATTACGCAAATCATTGATTTAAATTTGGCTAACAGACAATGACAAATACTCAGATTAATAGCTCATCAACTGTAGATGATTTTCTCCAAATAGATGATGACTTAAAATCTTCAGCAATGAGTTCAGATTCCAGCCCAAGGGAAATTACGTCAGAGGGAGAATTAGATAATGCATCAGTCACAACTAAACATACAGTAATTACTTCTCCCTGGTCAAGATTGTTGGTCATAGCACTCCCTTTTGGATTGACCTTCCTAGCTATATTTTGGCTGTTGAATGGAATTTTTAATCCTGATAGCCGCGATACTACTAAAACTATTGAAGAACCAAAGTCTTCAGCAACTAAAGAACAAGTTGAGCAAACAGATGGGGATGTTTACGCTAAGTTTACGAGATAGTAGTGATGCTGAAACAGCTAGGCAAATCGCTACTGTAATTAATAAAAATTTTCGCATCCTTAGTAACAGTAGTGAAGATGGTTTCTTTGCTCCAGCAGGGGATCAGTTGACACAAGCTATCTTGATGTTGACTAAAGAGTTTGGCGAATGCGCTGATGTTATGACCAGTGCCGCCATACTTTCTTCTGAACAAATGGTGCAAAGATTGATGGCAGCTAATCTCAATCCTTGGATTAAAATTGCCTTTGGTCAGTTGTTCAGTTCCGCCGCAAGTGAAAAAACTGTTGCTGGCATTGTATCTACCGCTAGCATAATGTTCACTCGCTTTATGGCCAAAAATACTATTGGTTGTTTCATTGGTAAGACTACTCTTCCCTTATCAATCAAAGGTAAACAGATGATTATCTTCGGACTAGACAGAGAACGTCGGGACGCAGTTAGCCCTTTGCTCACCAGCATTTTACACATGACAATTGCTCGGAACATTGCTAAAAAGCGTCTTGATCCTCTTATAGTTGCACTCGATGAGCTGCCTTCTCTCTACTTACCAGACTTATTCAAATGGCTGAACGAATCACGCTCTGAGGGGTTCTGCGGTATCCTGGGCTGGCAGAATATGGGGCAGCTTGAGAAAAATTATGGAAAGGAAGTTGCTAAGACTATTCTTGGGGCTTGCGGGACTAAGTTTGTTTTCAATCCTGGTGAAAATGAGTCTGCACAATTATTCTCCAGTTTCTTGGGCGACGAGGAAATCAAGTACAAGCATAAAAGCCGTTCTACAGGCGGGGGAAAAGCAAACACTACTACTAGTGAGCAGGAAAAAACTAAAAAACTCTTTGAGTCAGCCCAGTTTTTGAAGTTGCCTCCAGGTAAATGTGTCTTCATTAACCCTGCTTATTCTAATAAAAATGAGGGGTCGGTTCCTTTGCTAAAATCTCTCAAAATACCTCAAGCTATTCGAGATATTGAAGAATATAACCAGCAGCGATGGGCTAATATTGTCAGTCTTTTAGCTCGAAAAAGTACTCAAAAATTTCCAACTCAGCAAGACTTAGATATCCGAATTGCTAATATTAACAATCGTTTCCCTTTATCTCAAAATACTCCAGAAGTTTCTAATAACTCTTTGCCTTTGGATATGTCTGAGGTTAGTTCATTGATTGATGTTGAATCAAATGTTTTTATTTAAAAGAGCCAGTAGTGAATTGTAGATGGGTATAAATTCCCGTTTCCATTACCCCTGTTAAAAGTTCCTTATTCCCTATTTCCCTTTCATTGAGAACTTTTCCTTATGCGAATGATTATTGAAGAATCTGCTATTGAGAGTTTTAGTATCCTTGAAGAAATAGCATGGAATCGAAAGACTTTCTCAGTCAGCTTTTTAGATATTCATGCTGAGACTTCCGAAATCATTGCCAGTTTTCAAGCTCTCTCTTATCGAAGGCCAAAACTTAAAAAAGTTGGCATTTATACCATAATTACTTTAAAAAATCTTCATCAGCCTCTGACAGAAGAATCTTGTCAACAAATTTTAAATCAATATGTTCATGGTATTGGTTGGGATGATTTACAGTCTATTAGCTTTTTGGAAATTACACCTGATTCTCTTCATCTGCATATTATCTTTAATCGCGTTACTCCAACAGGTAAACTTATTGATTTAGCCTGCTTGGGAGCTGATTGGAAACAATATGAACTCCTCCAAAAATGCTGTTCTCAGGTTGTGCAAAAATCTTTATCTCAATAGGATCAAGGAAAACTGAACTCATCGCCAAGAGTTGGCATACAAATATCGGTATAACGTTTGCAAACTCCAAAATTAACAGCTAATAGTATTATGTTTGATGAACGACATTTACAATTGAGTTCTGCTTATGCTAAAAGCAGTGAATACTTTGCCAGAGCAGTGATAGCTCCTTATCTAAAATTTGTATTGGACTCGATAGGGTTAGCAATTGATGATGAAATAAATAAGAGATTAAAATTGTCAATCGGTCAAGAAGCTTATGTGATGACTCCTGATGGAAATGGTGGTTGGAAATGGCACAAAATTGACCCGCAAACTGAGGAATTTAATCAAGCAGAGTTTGAAGAATTTGAGGAATTATTAACAGAACTATTAACTCCGCTTTTACCATCTTCTGGTGAAATTCCACTTTTACCATCGGATAATACAGATCCGCTTTTACCTGGCTCTAACACACCTCCTAAATTATCTCCGAGTGATTCACCTCCGCTTTTGCCACCCTCTGATACACCTCCATTTTTGCCCAATTCTGCTACACCTGTTGAATTGGTGGCTATACCAATCGCTCAAGAGGCTGACTCAATAAATTGGCAGGAGGCAGAGAGCAGAGGGGCACAGAAGCAGAAAAGTAGAGAAGAGGAGGAGCAAACAAGTGAAGAAGAAACTTGTACAAGTTTCTTCCCTCCTGCCCAAAAGCCGCCTTCTCCCGTGCCCCTGCCTCTTCTGACATCACGCATAGATATAGATCCAAATCATTGGCAAGAATTAGTCGAGGGGAGTGGGATCGCTCCAGAAATTGTCGAGCTTAATTTTAAGAGTTTACACTTAGACCCCATAGAACAAGAGCATGAAGCATGGGAATATCTCATGTACAGCAAGAAATTAGAACGTATTAATACCGGACGACTATCTACTGGAATGCTCAACAAATATTCTCACCTTGAGGATGGCGGCTGGTGGTGTAATGCTGGTGTAGATCCTCGCTCATTTGCTTCACTCCAACCATCACAAAAGCCAACCCAGAAACTTTGGGGATGCTACAAACCTAATAACAAGAGAGAAAATGTCGATAATCCAGGCAAGTTTATCAAATATGAGCATCCCCCAAAGACTGGCTTGAGCATCTTCTTACTGGATGTGCCGATGAATATCGCTCGACAAATCTATGAATCGGCTGGAGTTGAGCCAAGCATTAGCGATCGCACCAGTGGGTTTTGGTACTGTGTGTGGAAGCACAATGTTCCAGTCACACTTACTGAAGGAGCTAAGAAGGCCGCTAGCTTATTGAGCCAGGGTGAAGCAGCAATTGGATTACCAGGGATTTATGCTGGCTATCGTAGTAAAGATGGGCTGGGAAATGAAATTGTGCCTGTATTACATGATGAATTAGCAGTTTTTGCTACCTCAAACAGGGACATTAAAATTTGCTTTGACTATGAAACTCGGTATAAAACTAAGCGCAATATTAATATCGCTACATCCCGGACTGGTCAACTTTTATCTGATGCTGGCGCTCAGGTCAGTGTCGTTGAATTACCAGGGCCAGAAAAAGGTGTAGATGATTTGATTGTTGTACAAGGGGTAGAAGCCTGTAAGCAAGTACTTATGGCATCTGTCCCCTTGGATGATTGGATTAAGAAAAATCAGCCACCCGATTTACGCTTGACAGTCTTTCTGAAAAATGGTGAACAGATCCATCTTTATGAACAACTTGGTGATGGCACTGTTAATCTAAGTCCGTCAAGAGAAAGTGTGGAAGAAGAACAGACAATTGCTTTTTTTGGAAAAACTCGTTCCAAGCTGTCAATCATACAACCAACAGACCTAATTACAACCCCAGAAAGTTCATCCCAAAATATAGGAGGGCAAGTAATAGATGCTGAAGTACTTGCCGATGAAAGTAAAGAAGAAGTTGCTCCTGCTCAAAACGCTTCTCTACCTTTAAAGGAGGTATCGGTTCACTCCTTTGATTCTTGGGCAAGAAGAGAACAGGTTAAACAATACCAGCAGAATTTTTTCAGAAAGCGTTTAGAAGCTAGAGAAAATAAGGAAATTGCTTCTGTAGCTTATGCCCTTGTGAAGAATTATGGTGTTGAAAAAGATGGTAATTTAGTTTATCAGGCTGATGCTTTTACTATCATAAAATCCGGCAATAATTACAGTATTCATCGCCGCGCTGACGAAACCTTGGCACTAATGCAATTTTATGCCGATAAATGGGGAGCTATCACTCTGTCTGAGCAACCTAAAGATATGTTTCCAATCGAAAGGCAGGAGTTTTTGTTAGTTGCTGATTATCTCAAAAGTGGCAAACAACTACCTTCAGTCGATGAAGACCCCAGGAAGATTGCTAATACCCTTGGTTCACTCTCCCTTAATGGTACGCACACAATTTTAGAGAGCTTTAAAACTTCTGAAATCTTGCAAATCCTCACTCAAACTCTAAAAAGGACTGGTTGTGATGATTTGGAGTTGGGCAATTACCGTATTCTCTACCAGAAAAGTCAACTTGATACTACATCTACTCTGCAACTTCTGAAAACTGAACATACGGGTGCTACAAGAGCTGCTGCCAGCTTTGAATTCAGCAGAACAGATTCAGGTATGACACATCAACTTAAGACTCTTGCTATTACTGAACAAGACATAGCTAAACTCAGATTACTTGCTCAAAAGTTGGATATTCAACAACCTGCCAAGGAAGCAACTGCCAATCCTCATGCTACCCGTGATATCGAAGTGCCTATTCACCCGAAAATTGCTAAACTTTGGCAAGACTTAGAAAATAGGCAACAAAAAAGTAATTCTGTTCCTTACACAGCAGCACAGGTTGAACAAAATTTTCTTTCCCCGGACTCTACGTTTGACCTAGCTAGCAACTCTCAAGATATCAATTTGCAGCCAGCCAATACAGTAGTAGCTAAACCAATCAAAAAAACATCTACTTCTCAACATCAATTAAGCAAATCTGACATCGAGAGCATTCCTCTACCCCTTCATCCTTTGCTTTGTCAATACTGGCAAGACCTAGAAGATAATCATCGATGGGCTGATATCGCAAAACAGGAGAATACTGAATTTCGTTTAAAGATTCAATCCAATGGCAAACTCTCCATTGGCGAACAACGTGAACTTTATAATAAACTTTTAATCCATAGTATTGTTGAGCAAAGCGCCAAAGGATTAACTAATATTTCCCTTCCCCCACTAAATGAAATTATCCAAGATTTGATATCTGCCCGTAGCAAAGTCATCCATAACACCTACACCCCAAAAGTTGAAGTATATTCCCAAAAATCTCAAAAATCACATCATAAGGCTCAATCTAATTCTGCCGAAAATGAACTGTAAACTACATTAGCTATGTATTCTAACCAATCATCTAATTCACTTCAAGAAACAGTCAGCAATATCAATCGTGACAGTGGCATTTCTAACAACATGATGGCTTACAGACTAGCACTCTTTCTGGAGAAACATCCACCGTCGTTACAATCAACCACCACATTGGATGCATCTGAGCGAGAAAATCTCCAGTCAGAACTGAGAACAACCTTATCTCAAAATCTCCAAAATATTGAAAACTACAGACAAAATCTCAAGCAGAAATATTACACAGAGTATTTAGAGAAATTTGCTGTAACTCAACAGTCATCTGTTACATCTCAACCAGATAATTCAAGAAGAGTTGAAAACTTAATTGCCCAGAAGAAGAATACATTCCTCCTACAGGTATTTGAATCGGGAGTGCAAAAACTACCTTTAGGTCAAAGGGTCAGCAAAGAGGAAAGGGAGCAGCGAACAGGAAGTGAGGCACAAAACAATATAAATCAATTGAGAGAAAACAATGTCTCACCAGGTATTGATATTGCTGAAGAATCTCTTATTAAAGCAGTCATGAGAACTGTCATGACAATGGGCAAGGATACTGAACAAGGACGCATTTATGAAGGCATAGCCTACAGATTGCAACTGTTTATTAAAGAAGGAATGCAACTTCTCAGTGTTTACAGAAAAACTGGTAATCCCAAAACAGCTTTTACAGCCTATAAAGATGACTCTAATGAGTTTAAAATTACACAAAACAACCTTTCACACACAGAGACTAATCGACTCATTGCCTTTGATAAACAGCAAACAGCACAACAGCCCACATCTCAGTCTAATCATATTGATAAAGATAACAGCACTGAGCTTGGTGACTAAGCCCCTTTGGGGACTGTGGGAGGTGTCGGGAGTTAGTCGAGTAACCAATCATCTGGATGGGTAATCATTTTGATTAATTCACTAAGAGCTTGATTATAATGAGCGCAGAGTTCTCTTGCTTGTTTAGATGTGAGGTACTGTCATTTCACCACAAACTTTAACCAAACTTCACCCCCCACACCCATTTTTGACTAGCTAAAATAACCAGCCAATCTACCCAAGAAAAAACCACCAATCAATAAATAACGTTTTGTCCGCCTCTCTATTCTTGAGAATGGGGCAATTATTGTTCCCAACATTATGTAAAAGCTCGCCTCCATTATATTGCTACTAAATTTGAGCGTTGCCGCAATCATCAAACCTATAAATATCAGCCATTCCACTATCAGTTCAATTTTATCCCAGAGTTTTTGGTCGTATAAATAGCGCATCTGGTATTTCTCTAGTTTTATATAATCTACTTAATCTAATTTCATCATCTCCAAAAGCTTTCTAGCTTTTACTTTGATTTTACCTAAATTCTAAAAATTTTTTAATATTGCAACGACGGAAACATTTACTTAACTAAATATGTTATAAATGTTTTATGTTCCTGTAATCGAAGTAATCAAGATGATTCGATTAGTAATTATTGAAAATGAAGCTCTGAGCCGACTCGGAATCAAATCAGTTATTAATCAAGAGCAAGACTTTGAAATGTGTGGGGAAGCTGATAACGGAACTGAAGGGATGAGGCTTGTTGAAGAACTTAAGCCTGATATTGTTTTGCTCGATATTGCTTTGCCAGATATTAGTGGTTTGGATCTCATCTATAACATTAAGACGAGAACGGATAGTAAAGTCATTGTTCTCACTTATCACTCCAGTCAAGATGTAGTTAATTCTGCCTTCCAAAATGGCGCTGATTCCTACATCCTTAAGAAGATGAATCTGCAATTAATTAAACATGCTATCAATACTACTTATCAAAATAGTTCTTTCATTGACCCAGAGATTGCTAAAAGATTTTTTAGAAACTTCGCTTCTGGCAACACAAAAATTAAGGGTAAAAGATACAGAGAAACCCTTACAGCTACAGAAGCCCAAATTCTCAACTTAATTGCCCGTGGTTTTTCTAATAAAGAGATCGCCGAAAAACTCTTTATTACAGTCAGTACAGTTAAGGGACACACCAGCCATCTTTTTTCCAAGTTAGGAGTTAGGGGTCGTGTTAACGCGATCATTATGGCTAGAGAACTTGGCTATTTAGAAACAGAAACCTTTAGAGTTAGTTAAGCTACTTTTTGGGTTTGGTTTTCTTAAGCTGAATCAAGCAATATCCTTGTAATCGGTTTTCTTGTTGACAGGCTGCTACGGCTGATTGGTTGGACAACAATAACTGGTACATTTGTTTTCCTTCGCTTGATTTTGCCCACTGCAAAATCTTCATCTCATTAGCTGACACTACAACTGACTGAGTTCCACCCAAATTTGAGACAACATTCCAAGTTGTCAAAGAACCTAGAAGCGCTCCTACCGCCATTACTCCTGTGCATATCCCTGGTATAGACCAAAGTTTCCACCAACCCAAACCTTTGAATGAGCTATTTAAGGTTGATGGTGTTACATGCTTCATTTCATCACGCACAGCTTTCGATACTACTGTATAGTGCATCGACTGAGCGGCTTTGCTAGTCGATTCTAATTTCTGGTCAATCATTACTGCCCAAGCTTCTACCATTGCCTCCATTCGTGCTTGCAGGTCAATCATTGTTTCTTCGTTTCTGCCTAATGTTGCCATCAACTTAAACATCGGGTCATCTTCAGCTATTCCTAATTCATGAGATATTTGAGCTATGCGTTGTTGTTCTGCTTCCGAATATCCTTGTAAAATTTGTTCTGTTCTCATTTTTTAGCCCTAAATATTCAATTGCTTTATCATTATTTAAAATCGAATCGTAAAAGTTTTTAATCCAGTGGTAAATGTAAGTTCGGTAAACCACATAAATTGACTTATCTCTACAAGCTAGGGAGTAAGGTTTTCCCGTCCTCTCCAATCTTTCGTAATGGTCACGATGTAATGCTGGCAAGAATATCTCAGTCCCACCCATTCTTTGTAACTTATCCTGCATTGATTGCTTATACTCTCCAAATCTCGTATCAAAATGCTGATTTTTCACTACTACATAGTTAGCATTATCAGTAGCAAACTCTCCCAAAGTTTTCAGGTAAGCTACACAATCTCTTCTGTGCGAAATTGGTTGCAAAAAAGTTAGTTTCCATTGATATGTAATTAAGAGATCGAACAGATCCGAACCCACAATATACTGACAGAGCCTATCTACATATTGCCCTGGCATATCAACAATAATTATATCTAATTCATTTTTGATAAAATCATCTAAAATTTTATCCGTACCTCCATTAAAAAAGTCTAAGCTTTCAATTGCCACTAAATTTTCATAAGCCTTTAATCTCTCACGATTGTCATGGTCGTAGACCTGAATTTTTCTTCCTTGAACTTGAAACCAATCAATTAATAGTTTCGTAACTGTAGACTTCCCTACACGAGAGTCCCCTACAGTCATAATCATTCGCTTAGGAGAGTTCAACATTATTTAAACCTAACGACTCTTTTACTTGTTCAATCTCTTCTTTGAAAGTTCTTAACCAACTTGTGACTCTACCTTTAACCGAAGGTAAATCTGTTTGCTCCATCCCTTGCCTAAAAGTCATGCTATTTTCATCCAGGTAATCATAACTGCGTTCTATTAGTTCTGGCATTTTAATGTCAGAAAATGGGCTTTTTTGCGACTTGAGTTTTTCCTTAATTTTCTCAACTTCGGGAGAGTTTTTGTATCTCGTAAATTCATCAGGTTCCCCAAAAAATAAGTTCTTTACTACTATGTAATCTACTTGATTTCCACAAAAGCTATGCAAATCTATTAGTTGATTTATAGAATCGATAACGCGGCTAATAACTACTACCATAGTCACGCGGATATTATAATGTTTTTCGGCTGTTTCCAGGAAAGTCATTTCTTCTACAAATTTTCGCAATATTCTTCTGGACTGTGGTGGTAATTCTAGTAAAAATAAAGATTCTGGCTGGATTATTTCACCATCTCCTCCTACCTTGGGATTCGCTTTTGTTTTCATCTCATCAAAGAACTGATCTATATTGCCTGTTTTAAAAATATCAAGTGGTTCTATATGGCAATGCTGACCATAAAATCTTAATAATTGAGAATTGGAGCTATCAGCATCAAAGCCGATAAATCTTTGTCCTTTATCCAAATATGTTTGCACTAATCCCCTTGCAAAAGTAGACTTACCTACACCACCCTTATCTCCAGTTACTATCACTAATCTCTTTTTGGTTATTTGCTCAATTGATTCTTCGTTCGCCTTGTCTTCTGAACCATTATTCATAAGTTCGATACTATCTGTCACTTTCTTTCTCCTCATAATTATTAGTGGTCAAAAACTATAGGTTTAGGGGTGTAGGTGAATGGCACGCTTGATAACGTGAAACCTTGCCGTTAGCAGGTGTGGGAGGGAAAGAATCTATATTCTCCATACTCTCCAAATTAGTCCCCTGAGAAACATTCCAGTATTTGAAAGTAAAATATTTCTAAATATCTTTGTTTGCTAAACTCTGCTAAATTATCCGTAATTGATTTGAAGGTTTGGAGAATTAAACCCTGCTCTATAATCTTCATTAGCTCATAATTGCTATTTAACTTTAAAGACTTATATATATAAAAATCTAATTCTTGAGCTATTAATAAATTCGGAGCTAACGCTACCAAGCTACTATACAGTTCTTCGTAATTTATAATTTCCGATAAAACTAGTTTTACTAATTCTAAATATTGCTGCCTGAAGGATAATTATTGATAATTACTAGTTCCCGGACAATTAGCAGCCAAAGGAATTTTCTTATAAATCAATTTTAAATATAATTCAATAACTTCTATTTCTACTTCCCATATCTTCTGTCCCTTTGAATACAGGTAGTTTATTAAAGAATCTCTCTTCGGAAAAATAATTCCTGAAGTTATATGCTTAATGTTAGTGTCTATATTCAAATTTGTCTGTTTTCTAAAAATTGGTACTATTTGGCTCCTTACCCATTGCATAAATTGCCTAACTACATCAGCTTTTACTATACCTGTCAATGAATGAATCCCCAAGGCATTCAAAGTATTAACGACGACTATTTTTTGATTCATCATCACTTGTCGCTGATTTGTTTTCGCATCTATTAATATTACTTTTCCATCGTTCAGGGCTGGAGCAATTATTTGGAATACATCAACCGCAAACAACTCTAATCCACTCGGAGCATCTATCACTCGTACTATATTGTTCGAGAAATGCTCAAATTCCCAAAACTGCCAAACTTCTACCATCGTTTTCTGGCTCAGAACGATATTACTATCCCATATCTGCTAATCACAAAGGAATTGATAAAGGTACGGAAATAATCAGTACTTTCGTATCTTGATTTTTCATTTTTCTCTGTTATATATTTATAAGTTGACCTTTTTGAAATTAAAAATTACAAAGTTCAAGAAAATGGTCAAGCTTGTTCTTGACAGCAGGAGTAACATAGAAACGAAAAGCAAGCAGATATAACCCTAAAGAATCCACTTCATAATTCTCGGCTGAACAAACAAGCGTGCAGGTAGGAGTGGCACGAAGAAAACGTGAAAGCTCTCGTCTGGGCACTGCGCTATCACTACCGCAACGCTTACGCTTCATAATCACAAAACATAATTACGAATTACGTTAGCGCAGCGTCAAGCCAACTCTTAGAGAGGCTGCGCCCTAAGCGTAGCTATGCCGCAGGCTTTACGGCATGGCAACGCTATGAGCGAGTATTCGTACTCTTTCAGAGAAGCAAGCTACGCTTTTAGCGTCTCGTAGAGAGCGTCATTACGAATTATTTAAAGCTCCATTTCCTGATTGTGATGCCGTGTTGTGAATTATGTTGTTGTAATTTCTGCGAGAGATTGACCAGTTCTTGGTTCCAATCTCTCGCAAAACATTTATTTCTTTTAGCTTGTGGCAGCAATTGTTTAATAGCCCGTGCATTTGCATGTCCAAGTTCCGAAGAATCAAATGCTACCTGTACATTAGGAATATGCTGCAATTGCTCAACAGGCAAGGTGTTGGGGCGATCTATTGCCAGGAAGAGCGTTCTTTTGAGCGGTACGTCGCCCTTGACTTGATATTCCAGCATGGCAAAAGACATGGTATCAATGGGGGATTTACACAGCACTAACCTTTCTACAGAATCTGTTGGCTGTCCACCCAAGTGAAAGTAAAACCAACTTTCACGGCGCTTAGTCCCTTTCTCGTAACCTTTGAAAGTGTTGTTCTCGCCCCGTGTCCCCCGCAGGAATGCTCCTATTGCCTGGGGTTCTTCGCCAAGATTCCGCATGACGAACACAGCGTTTTGCTGATCATCAGCATAAAGTAACCCCCGCTTATGCAGAACTTCCACAAAATTTTCAGGTATCCCCCGTTTTTGGGTCAGGTAGTTGCAGACAGAAGACCACTTAGTTTTATCCTCAACTGGTAGCCTGAATTTGTCGCATGGTTCTAACTGGATAATCTCATCTGCCACTGTTTTAGCAAATGCTATCGCTGCTCCAATAGCCCCAGCTTCACCAAAGCGCTCATGCAACCAGACAACCGCCTGCCGTAGATTGCAATTGTTAACGTGCATCACCAAATCAATTGCACCACCGCCACCTTTCTGTTCAGCAGGGGCGAAGTCGTAAAACTTGGGCCCATCTATATTAATGATGTGTCCGTGACCCTTCCATCTGCTCTGATGAGTGCGATCGCAATTTAGCCCCAACTCCCAAGCCACATCAACAAGTGGCAAGTCGCGCAGTTGTTGGGTTTTCAATTCAAGGGTTCGCACAATTTCTTCTAGCCGTTGTCGTTCCTTTTCGCTATCCCTCGCCCGTTGCTCCGCCCTCTCCAATCGTTCTATCAGGAACTTTCGGTCAGCCAGTTGATGGTTAATCGCTTGAAAGTGTTCATCAGACTGAATCCTGGCAACGTAATTCCTGGCTGATTCAAATGGTGTGGGTGCTAATTGGTTATTTGTAATGACTGCGGTGAGTGGTTCACTGTTAACGGCTTGGTAATATTCTTTGACTTTGGTGTGGGTTGCTTTGCTGCCCTTTACCCCTCGTTCAATGCCCAAAGGAGCGAGTGCGGCAGCATAACTATCTTGGAGTTTGGATAACTTAATTCTTCCCTGTCCACCTCTGCCGCCAAACATCGCGTCATGACTGACTCTCCCAGTTTTCTCGTTCAATGGCACGATGTAGGCGTGAATGTGTGGGGTACTTTCATCTAGGTGGAGTTCTGCCCTGACGCACTTTGAACCATAGTTTTGAGCTAGCCAGTCACGGGATGCACTCGCCCATTGCTGCATCAGTGAATCAGACCATTGCCCAGAAAGAGATGGATCACCAGGGCGGAAATATTCAGGTGATGCCGAGAGAAACATCTCGGTGCATAACACTGCATCATGCCGAGGGCGATGCTTGAGCGTGGCAATCTTTTCTTTAACTATTTCCTCCAGGGCGCGTTCGTCTTCTCCCCCAATCAACCGTCTATTATCTCTAGTTGGATCTGCGTTGGGTGTTTCTCTGTTTCTGGTAACATGGTCATCACTTCCGGCAACGTTACCAAATGTTTTTAGTTTCTCTATTCTGAGAATTGTTAGTGGCGACATAAAAGTTTTATGCTACAAATGCAGTGCGTTGTAGTACTCAAAAACCCTCCAAGCGAACGGCGGTTTCATGTCACGAGCGCAGCGAGAGATGGCGCAGCCACCCGCAGGGCATGAAACCATAATGAGTACGTACGGTTATGTTATTCTCTAAGCGAAGAATTGTTGAGGGCAAAAAATAGCAATTCTCTGCGCTAAGTTTTGGCATAGTCTAGGAATAGTCCAGGCATAGTCTAAGGAACTTACTTTCTTGAAAAAACTGATTAAGAGTGCTTAGTCTAGGCATAGTCTAGGAATAGTTCAAACTTAGTCTAGGCATAGTCTGGAGAAAATGTAGTTTGGTATACAATTTCCTTCTTCAAAATCCACTAATCGCATAGATTTAGGGGAGATTATAACTCAGTTTTTAAAACAGAAAAAATCGATTAGACTTTAATAAGTGATTCTGCATTTTGATTTTCTGCAAGTAAAAAAGCGAAGCGACGCGGCTGTAAATGTACAGAAACTTTTGCATGAAAAAAAATGGAACAGAACCAACAAGTCTTTTTTTCAATTAGGCGAAGGTTAGGCACTATTGATGGACAGATAATTAATTATCTCCACTCTAGACCCTTCGATTTAGGGAACCTACCTGAAATAGTAATGTTGACCCTGCTTGAATACTGGTCGCCCTTTGCCATATCTGCTGATGGAGTGGATGGTGAAGAACTCAGGCAGAGGGCAATTTGGTCAATTAAAAAATTAGAAGCACAAGCGGCTTTGATTCGTGAAATTTTTCTGTCATCTCATGTCCAAACTGCTGTGACTGTGAACAACGCTGAAGTTGGCGACAGCGCCTCGGAGCAAAGGCTGGTGTCCACCATTAATGATGAGAATGACCAAACCTTGGATGAGGACAAGGACATTGATGATTTGGCAGAACTAGTTCTGCCAGAAGAAATAAAGCAGATTAACAGCTTGTTTAATGTCGAGTAATAGTTGAGAAAAATTCATGAATACGTCGAAAAGAGAGATTGCACCCGTTTACACAAGGGTAGCTGTGTCCATTGATTTAGGTGGGAGTCAGAGCAAGGTAATTGTTCAGATATATCCTTCGGGTGTGCCGATAGTAATAGCAATGGAGCCAGAAATTGCAGATGTGGGAAAAAACTCAATTACTCAGTTGTCAGGAGACTGTACTTGGGTAGGAATAGGTGATGAGTATTATGTCTTGGGCGCTCTAGCTAAAAATACTTTTGCTGGTACACCAGCGCTCAGGGATCTGAAATATCACTATGCTTTACCAAAAATAGCGGGATTATTATGGAAAATTTGTCTTCAATTGGGCTTGAGTAATGGTGTTGATGCTTCCGTACAATTATTGTTACCACCAGGAGAAATGTCGGACGGCAAGGATTTGGGTAAGAAGCTGTCGGCAGCGTTGAGAAAAGGAATTGCCACACCTACAGGCAAGTTAAAACTTAAGCTACATAATTTTTATGTGGCTCCAGAGGGGAGTGGGATTATGGCTTACCGTAGTCGGACTTTGGGGGCATTGTTTGGGCAAAAAAGTATTGGTTTGTTGATGTTGGGCTACCGGAATGCTAGTTTTTTTGTTTCGGCTAAAGGTAATCAAGCAAAGGCTGAATCTACAGAGTTGGGGATGAATTGGTTAGTGCAGCAATTTGTGGAGCGTACTGCTGTTGGGCTAGCAAAAGATGATTTACGTATACCAAAAGCTTTAGTGTCAGCAAGCTTGGGCAACGTGAATGCATTACAGTCGTTATCACGCAAAGCCACATCTGCTGGAGTTGAATCTGATTTAAAGTTGTTTAACTCAGTTCTACTAGATGTCCGTGGTGATTACTGTCGAGCTTTAATTCGCTGGATTAGAAATATTGCCGTATTGGATGAAGTTATCATTTGCGGCGGGACTGCTGAATTTGTGCATAAGGAATTAACTCAACATTTTGAAAAAGAGGGCATACCCATTGTTTGGAATGGCAACGTCGAGATGCCTAAGTATCTCGATACCCTCTCTCTAGGTAGCCGAGTTACTGATGTCTGGACTGCACACATTACCTATATCAAGATGTTAGACTACAATTTTGGCTACCAACGTAAAACTGATTTGGTTCCAGACTATCATCAATCCCCATCTGTAAAAATTCCACCCCACCCAAAGAAGTTTGGGAGAAAAACGGGTTTTTGACCATGCATCCTGGTGTTTAAAGCCCTAATTTGAAAGTGATTGCCATTTTTACGTAGATTCTCTGCGGCTTGCTCCCAGGCGATCGCTTTCAAATTTGCACACTATACAAATGCTGGTGCGCGGTTATTAGCTATATTGTTATACATTCTAGTAAGTTCCTGTAGACGCTCAACTTGATATGATTCAAGTGAGTAAAAAGAAGCTGATTTGATTATTTGTTTGAGTTCTTCTGCCCACTGCCTATAAGTTGAAGTACCAATAGTCCCTTCAGACGACTGAATATAATTAACTAAAACTTGAGGATTGACTTTAAATGTACTATTTCTATATTTTTTAGCATTAATTTTTTTATTAATGATGTTAATTCTACTAGCCCAATTTCTCAAAGGTTAGCAAGTAAAAATACTTATAGCTGAAAGTTGGCTCGCTCCAAGTAGGCTGTACGCCATGTCTAACACCCAGAAGAAAGTATTTGATTAATTCTCAAAGTAAAATACTGAATTAGAGCTTTAGCATAAATAGACTTATTTTTCTACAGACAAGAGTACGGTTTTTTTCCGTACTCTTGTCGATTGATTTTTTGAGAGCAGAAAATATAAACTCTGCGGTGGAAGTAATTATAATTTCCATTTTTACTTGCAGAATCTGGTGTGGAGGAATATTCTTCTGCACCTTTCCCTACTTACTTTCATCTCAAATATCTCTTAAAGAAATCATGCAACAACTAAAATTACCAAGCCACAACAACGGTACATACCCTCAAAAGTCAACAGACTCATTCACTATCCCTCAACAGAAAGAGCGACTAGAAAATCTGTTGTATCAGAAGGTTCAACAAGGGGAAGACATATCTCCTTGTATTGAAGCTCTCTATTATTTAGCTTCAAAGCAAACAACACAAGACCAACTGCAAGTGATGTGGGCTGAAGTAATCAAAGAACGCTCGGCATTCAATTCACTGCAAAGAGTAATCATTACAGCCTTCGCCATTTTAGGAATGATTGCCTTTTTTAATGGGGCATTTCGCTCTGTCAAACCATCGGCGGCTGTTGTCAATCCACCTGCTGTTCAACCTCATTAAAAGGATTTCACGAAAAAGCTGAAAGGTTTGTTTGATAACCCTTTCAGCTTGTATTATCACTCGCTCTGCATAGCTCCCGCTTAATATGCTGTGTCCTTGTCGAAAGGCAAACTGTCAACATCCTCAAAGTTACGCAGGTCTTGCTCCATCTGCTGCCGACGTTGGACGTATGTTCTGCTGGCATACATTCTGCTATTCATTTCTTGTTGACCGAAGTTGATACCTTGTTCTGCCTTTTTTGCAGAAACTTTGTTGTAATTATCAACTTCAATTTTCTTGCGTCGCTCCATCTCTTCAAGCCATCCCTCGCTGATGCCCTTGTCTAAAGCTTCTTGAACGTACTCAGGGTTAAGAGAACCGTCTGGGTTAAACTGCCGCTTTTCTTCTGCTGTAAAGAAATCGTAGGCAGTGTAAACAGTCCACGACTCTGGGTCGGTTTCATCTAAATGCTTCCACTCATCATATTTGATTTTTAACCTACGGGCATAGTCATCAATGGCTTCTGGAATCATTCCACTAGACAACATTTCAATTCTTGCTTCATTTTTTAAAGTCCCATCTGGGTTGAACTCCCTCTTATGCATATTTATCCAACGTTTAATTCTCGACATATAAAACCTCCTGGAAATTACGAATTATTAAAATTTTATGACACTAGAATTTAAACACTTCGATACTAGACTAAATCAGTGGATTTATCCAAATACCAATAATAAAAATCCTGAATCAATTTTAGCTGAGAAGTTAGACAATACACTACTTGAATCTTACTTTCCTAAAAAAAAATTCTCATTTGGACATATTGATGAGTACAGTAAATCAGAGGACTTAAAAAATCATCCAGATGGTCATGTTCTTCTGTTATCTTCAAAGACACGTTTATTATATGGCCCACCAGAATGTTTAGAAGTAATTGAAAAACTTTGTCCAGACCGTAAAGACCGTGGTGCTTATGGCTCTATTTTTCTAGGTTCGTGTAGGGATGCCATTAGTGAGAAATTAAATATTCTAGTAGTAGATGATTCGAGCGATACAAAGGGAAAAAATGGAGGAATCCTTGAGAACGAGGTTGCTTGGAAACTAGTAGGAGATTGTTATGGGCAAATTTCAACTGAATTATATGATAAGTTAACCAAAAGAGAAGAACAATCAGACAAAAATTATCGCGTAATTCAGCATCGCTTCGGCTGGAAAGAAGGGGATGGAGAAGATACTGAATATCGTTTTGGCAAGGGAACATTAAGACCATACGACTTAAAAGAAATAAAGTATGCTAACGCCAATAACACGCCTAAAATAGACCTGATTATCCCCATTAGTAGCTTTAAGGGTACAGACAAGGATAAGCCCGGAGGCCCATCTAAACCTCAAATTGAGCCAGGCTTATATCAGCAAACTATTTGGTTGGGTGAAAAGGCACAATCTCAAAAAGGTAAAACTGCCATATCCCAATTGTTAGCATCATTCCCTCAAGGTATTAAGGATTTTGCTGAAGAACTAGAGGTACAAGCCCAAAAGCTAGCAGAAGCTCAAGATGACCCTAGAATTGTTTCACAACTGTACTGTGAAAACTACGAAAAGCGAAAAGAATTTTCAGAAGAGCAAAAAAAATCTTTAGAACAAGAAATTATTGAATCAGTTAAAGCTGATACTTTAGGTAAACAAGTAGAGAATAATTCCGATGAAGACTTAGAACTAAACGATGAATTAGATGAATCTCAGAAAGATGAGATGTTCATGTACAAACTCATCAAAGCTGATTTACTTGGTCATCAACAACTACTAGAAACGGAAAAGGTAAAACAAGAGTTGAGTCGGTTTGTACAAAGTCAGTGGCGTGATATTGCGGTTGGCAAGACACTAACTTTTGACAGAGGAATGATTATCCCTTCCAAAGAACTCAAGAATGGCGAAATTTGCGTGACTTGGATAGATGAAAATGAAAAAGTATTAAATTTTCGTTCTCCCTTTCTTAATTCTAACGGTCTATGTATTTCTAATAACAAATATGTTGAAGACCGCCTAGCTCCAGATGGTACAGACTTACAAGGAATTATTGTAGTCAATGATGAAGATCACAAACGCATACTTGCTCGAATTGAAGCGTTAGAAGCCCAAGGTATTCAACACAACGAAGTTAATCCCCTCGAAACCGAATCACAACGTCAAGCGCGTGATTTCGACGGTGACTGTATTGGCGTAGCACTTGCACTTCAATATCCAAACTTCACGGACGAAGCCGAGTACAGAAACCAGCCTGAAAATGCTTATCGGCCTACTGTTAAAGAAAAGAAACAATCATTTTATTTGGAAGATGGAAGCCAGCCCCCATTTGAAGAAATAGCTATTCACATGAGTGATAGCATCAGCGTGGGCATAATCAACAATCAAGTGACGGCACTGGAGGCATTAGAATCAGAAATTGAGGTACTTAAAACTTACGGTAACTTAGAACAACAGTCAACTTATTTAGACCAAGTTTCTAGTCATTATGAAACCCTATTTGAGCAAGAACGCCAGAAAGAACCAAAGTTAATCCGAGAAGAATACAAATCTTATATGCAAGGGTTTGTTGAACTTGCTCATTCTCAAAGAACGCCAGAGATAATTCAACAGGCGATGGACGAGAATCGCCTTATGTACCGAGAAATGATTGGTGAGGGATGTTATCAAAACCAAATAGCGGTGGATTTATTCAAAAGTGCTAAAAAACCTGAGATGGATAAAATCCGGGAGAACAGCCGCTACTTGTATCGTGATGTTAATTATATTAAAGATAAAAAGTCGCGTTCAGTTTATTTAAACACGGGGATAACACCAAAGGGCTACTCACCAGTAGAATTATTGATTAGCCAAACCAATAAATATTTCCAAGAATCACAGTTAGAATCGCGCCCCATCGTCCAGTTTAAAGACTTATTCAAAGGAGTAGAATTTACACCACAGCAGAAATTTGCAGCGATCGCTGCGAAGTACGAGTTCGATCTGAAATTCAACGCTGCGGTTCGGATGTCCCAACGGCGTGAAACTGAGAAAGGGCCATCCGCAATTGTGCAAACTCCACAAGGGGCGAAACTGGAAATTACCAACCTCACCCGCTACGGGCATCCCCTAATCTGGAAAGCCCAGACACTTAATATTCGCTTAAATGAGATTAAATTCACAAACAGTGAACGCCCCCATAAATTATTAGCAGTTGCACAGATAGATGACGAGGTTGGGTCAGATGGAAAACCCGCTTACCGCAACCTGGGGACAGTTAGCCAACAATCTGTGACTGACCACAACCTCAAGGCGGGGATGACCATGCAGGGAGGTAAACTCTTAGAACTAAAACCAGAACTTACTAGAAGCCAAACTAAACTACTCTATGCCTTGGCAAATGATGCAGCAGAAGCATTTTACGCGAAAATCCCAGAGTCAGAAAAACTTGCATCTGCTGCCGCCGCTTGGAACATCTGTGCATCCCGCCAGGATGAACTCGAAGTTGCAAGAAAAGAAAACGCAAACCCCCAAGCTCGCGCCAAAAAAGTTTCCAATTTCGCCTTCGCTGCTTTCCCAACTGAGATTATTTCTCGCTTAGATAAGTTGCAATTTACTGAACCGAAGTTAGTCACACTTTTGAATGAAGCGAATCAATTTTTGGGTCGAGACTGGAATCCCACCGAAAAACACTCCATAGAAATCAGAGCCTCTCATCACCCACCGGGACATGAACGCCACGTTTCCAGACTAATGTTTGTCCAGGATGCTGACGGCGAATATAAGGAATTCGCCATGCTCGAAACCAGGGCTGGAGTGTTACCGATTGGGACAAAGGCGCAAGCTAATTTCCTTGGCGTGGAACCTGCGACTGCCAAGGCCACTATTGGACTGCCAGGATTTGAGCCGGTTGAAATTACTATCCGCGAACTTAAAAACTTCTCTTATGCAGGACTTGTTTTTAACGACCAAGCAGTAAATTTAGAATTTGGTACTGTACCGATTCCTGACAAAACAGTAAGAATTAAATTAGATGCTTTGACTCTGGGTGAGTTAGACAGTGATTCGCTCCTTCAGTTGAAACAAATTGATTACCTAAAAAATGGTAATCTCCTAAAATTAAAACTTACCTCTATCTCCGAAGCTGGAGATCAAGCTTTTGTGCTAGGTGAGTCCCCAAATGGTAATCTCCTCAAAATCAATAAAATCAACTTTTACGATTTTTCTGGTCAGTCATTTTCGGATCGAGATTACCGAAAACTGACTATCGATTTGCCACCCTTAAAAACCAGAGATGCCGTGTTTTTGAATGGTGAACCCTTGGGAGTATTACATTTCAAGAAAGACAAAGACGCGCTCAGACAGCTTAAATTGCTCAAAACCGGACAACTTACCAAACAATTCGCAATTCGCAGTTCGCAATTCGCAATTGTGAACTCAATTCAAGCCCCCGGTATAAGCCACTCAGTTGCGGGGGTTCCCTCTGTTGTTGGAGGTGGCGTGCGTAGGGAAGGAAATTGCGAATTGCGAATTGGAAATTGCGAATTGGAGATGGCGCCCGCTATTATTGAAAGTAATTTTTCTGTGATTTGCGCTCAAATTGACCCTAAGACCGTTGAATATCCCCAGAAGTGGACGAAGGAATTTCAGATTTTCGGGACTCAATCAGTGAACCCTCAACAACAGGAGATGATTGAGAATAGTGCGAAAATTCTACATCATGTTAAAGAGCGTCCCACTTTCTTATTTTCTACAGAATCAAACAAAAAACTTGGAATCATGGGCTTGGCTGTTGACAACCAGAAAGCTGAGACTGTGACTAAATGGTTAACTGCTCAAAAGGTTGAATGTCAGCAAGTACCAACAGAAGATGTTATTAGGGAAACTAAAAAAGGTCTAACGGTATTTAACTTGCTTGAAAGCTCCATCCCTGCCAAAACTTTAGAGAGCATGACCAAGAAATTCGGAGGAATTATTGAGTCTACCCTTGAGTATCAGCAAAAAGTTAGCTCCCTCGCCACACGACCGCAGTTTTTGAAACCACCAGAACAAACAGCACAATCCCCACCTAACCAATCTATAACTCCATTACTCTCCACTAATCCTTCTACACCAGACATTAGTAATAATGTGAAAACCGAACCTCTAGGTGTAGAGAAGCTCCTAACAGTCACTATTGATGACTTGAGAAATTGGTACAATGCCGCAGATAAGTTAGGGAAGTCGGAGAATTACAAAAAACGCATTGTAGAAGTGGCTTATGGGTTTAAAGTTGGTGAGCAATTATCAGCCGAAGCGTTGACAGTAATGAATAAAGATACATTTGAGCTTGAAGCCATCAGTCGGCTGACTCAAATTGCTCAAAGGATTGGCATGGTCTGGGGTAAGACCAATGAAAATGGTACTCAAGTTCAAGGAAAGATTTATGACTTGGCTTTCAATACCCAGCAGAGGGATTTAACTATTTCGCAGAAAAATGGAGAGGTAATTTTAAACTTGCAATCTGGAAAGGTGCAGGCTAATAAAGTAACTCCACAGATATTGCAAACTTTTGAGGATGCGAATAGTCAGATAGATAAAATTTTAGCGAAAAATAAAAGTCAAGAATTAGAAATACAAGGATAAATTAACTGACTCAGCTAAATATCCGAATCGATGAATATTTAAGGAATTCTAAATTAAAACAGAGAATATTTGGTGTAATTAATGGAAGACATTGATGTAGAACAAGGGCAATTGTGGTATGACAAAGGAATAGAGTATCTCAAATCAGGAAACTTATCTGGAGTGATGGAGTGCTTCAGAAATGCACTTTATTTCTATCCTAATTTTGCTGAAGTTCACAATACTATAGGACTAATTCAGTTTCAAATCGAAAAATATGAAAATGCAATTCAGCTTTTTGATAACGCATTAGCAATGAATGCGAATTTTGCTGAAGCTTATAATAATCGAGGATTAGCTCGGTCAAAAATCTGTCATAAATCAGAATTTGCCAAGGTGATTGAAGATTACACTAAAGCCATCGCTCTGAATCCAAAATTAGTCCAAGCTTATCTAAATCGGGCTGATACGTATAAAAATTTAACTGGTGACAACCCAGCAGCTATCTTAGATTACAATCAAGTAATTTTACTTGACCCAAACTGTTTATCAGCTTATATAAATAGGGCAAACATTTGTTTTTTATCTGGGGAATTAGAAAAATCACTCTTTGATTTAGAAAAAGCATTATCTCTAGACGCTGATTGTGCAGAAGCATACTGTGGACGAGGGACAGTCAGATTCCATCTGGGCAATATTGAGGGCGCTAAAAAAGATTTATTTAAAGCTTTTGGTTTGTATGAGGCGCGAGGGAATATGATTTACTGTGCTTTTACTCGAAGTTTGATTATGGAGCTTTTTCGAGATCATGAAGTTTACAAAGATTTGTTTGGGGTTGAAAGTAGGATAGTCAAATCGAAAAAGTAGCCACTTTTGTCGAGCGGCTACAAATTAAATTCTTTTTTCATTTCTTTCTGCGATCGCAAAGAGCGAGAAACCTTACAGCAATAATCGCTTCAATTCGTCTTAAGTTAGTATCTTTCCTTGTCCGCTTTGGCACGGTTATGCCAAATATGCTAAATACAAAGGTAAAACAACTGCCAATGCAAGATTTAAGTCAGTGCAGGAATCGCGTTTTACATCACGATGCTGCCATTCCTTGAGTGGATATTGGAATTCCGCCTTGGTTATCTCGGTCGCTACTGGAGCCGCGACGGGTAAGGCTTTGGATTTTTACTGTGGGCGAGTCGAGCAGCGATTAATCAGACTTGAGAGGGAGAGGGTAGAACAAGAAACCCAAGAGCGAGAAAGGCTTTTGAACTGATGGAATGGCACGAATAGCACGCTTGATTCATGTGAAACCTCTTTGCTGGCAGGGTTGCAGCTTCGTGTGTTTCAGACAATTGAATTTTAGTGCATCAAATAGAACAACATTTTTTTCCTTCCCCACACCCTTTCATCCAGGAATACCAAAGATTTACGCAAAACAAGCGTGCCATTCCACTTACTACCCTGAAGGCTAATTCCCCTTCTTTACCGTTGCCAACTTCCTTTGACGGTTACAAATCAAAATCAAGGCTGAATGTTTCCCCTGAAGAATCTTCTTCTTTTTCCTCTGCAAATGGAGTTTGAGTCCAAGACGTGAGTTGGTTTGACTCAGTATTAATCGGTGTGGAAGCTATTCGTTGTGCAGGTAATCCAGCCTTGATGAAAACAAAATAGCAATCAACTATAAAGTAAAGGGTGTCCAGGTAACTTTTATCTAGTTTTTGCGATTCTGCAAATATGCGCTCTCGGTAATTATCTTTGAGGCGAACTTTTTCCGGTGCTAAGTCTTTTTTATCTGCCATTGTTATAACTTCACTTAAGAGATGTGCCCGTTAGATTCTTGCTGCTGATGGTCTTTGCCATCTCTAAAAGCCCAGAGACATTGGCTTCTACGGGATTGTCCAAGATTTTGAAGCCGTTTTTCTCCAACAGCTTCTTAAATCCTGGTAAAAGGCAGCCTCCACCAATCGCCCAGATTTCATCTCCCTGGTGCTTGGCATCAAGTGTCAGATTCACCACTTTCTTCAAGTATTTTTCATACCAATCTTTTAAACTTGCGCTGTATATATCTTTGATATCGATGTCACGGCTGTACCTGGTATGCCCCATTTCCAAACAAAATCGGATAATGGAAGGATCTCCGATTTTTCCGCCATTTAAATGTTTCATTTTTTGGGAGATATCATCGATGAGAACTTCTACACCGATGGGGTAAGCAGTGTGAACTTCTCGCTGACCCCGGTTGTAACGAGAATACAGGGTCGTACCATTGCCAAAGTCTAAAATGGTTAACTTTTTCGGTAGTGGATGCCCAAACAATGCACCCATTCCCTCTAGTACAACTTTAAGCACTTCTACTTTCACGTCTGATTGTTTGCCAGCAAGTATTGGCTGATATTCTCCATTGAGTACTTTTTGAAGTTCTTCAGCCAGACCGACATCATGTAAGCTGACGACTAATTTTAAGTGCCAAGCCTTACGGTGTGGTAGATGTGCCAATGCGCCCAATAAAGTCAATAATGCGTTGTTGACTTTGTTTTCATTATTATCGGTATTCCGGTCAAAATAATTTCCTGTCCGGTAAGCAGACTCTCCAACTGTATAAGCACTGCCGTTAAAAACTACACGTCCTGGAACATCTTCCATCTCGGCATTAGTTATATAGCTGGGGACACGAACTACTTCAAACCCTTCGACTAAAAGTTTGAGACTTCCGTAACCGTTATCGAAACCCGCAGGAAAAATTTTTTGTAAGGTGTGAATGTTTGACATAGGGTCCAAGTAATACACTTTGATTTGTGAAAATTATCTGTTTAAGTGATCTGCAAGAGAAAGAAGAATAAAATAACTTCCCCTTTTTTGTCTAATCTCAAGAGCTTATCATAACCCCTTGGGGGCTAAATGGGGTATAAAATGTCAGC
>JAESGI010000247.1_pt1 | contig 28890 bp, 33 predicted proteins | sample 9269671 | NCBI WGS metagenome assembly JAESGI01 (sample SAMN14515641, study PRJNA621666) | algae metagenome | isolation source: Nostoc indistinguendum CM1-VF10 and co-occurring heterotrophs from gravelly... | place: USA: Clark Mountains, San Bernardino, California | collected 1998-06-05 | reverse complement strand
CAATATGCCGGACCGACCTACTCGGCCGCAGCCTGCGCGTGCATCCGCGCGCCGCGCGCGATCAGCTTGTTGAGCGCCACCAGATAGGCCTTGGCGGACGAGACCAGCGTGTCCGGATCGGCGCCACGACCGGTCACGGAGGCGCCGTTCTGCGACAGCCGCACCGAGACCTCGGCCTGTGCATCGGTGCCTTCGGTGACGGCGTGGACGTCATAGAGCTCCAGCCGCGCCTCATGCGGGACGATCGCCTTGATCGCGTTGAAGACGGCGTCGATCGGGCCGTTGCCCTCCGCCTCCTCGGCCACGATGCGCCCCTCGACATCGAGCTTCATCATCGCCCGCTGCGGACCGCGCGTGCCGGCGATCACCGTCAGCGAGACCAGCTTCACCCGGTCATGGGCGGTAGCGATGTTCTCGTCGACCAGCGCCTCGATATCCTCGTCGTAGACATGCTTCTTGCGGTCGGCCAGCGCCTTGAACCGGGTGAAGGCGTCTTCCATCTGGTTGTCGCCGAGATCGTAGCCCATCTCCTTCAGCTTGGAGCGGAAGGCAGCGCGGCCCGAATGCTTGCCCATCACCAGCGAGGTCTTGGTCACGCCGACCGATTCCGGCGTCATGATCTCGTAGGTCTGCTGGTGCTTCAGCATGCCGTCCTGGTGGATGCCGCTCTCATGGGCGAAGGCGTTCCGGCCGACGATCGCCTTGTTGTACTGCACCGGGAAGGAGCAGGCGGTCGAAACCGCCTTAGAGGCGCGGGTCAGCATGCTGGCGTCGATGCCGCTGTCATAGGGCAGCACGTCGCCGCGCACGCGCAGCGCCATCACCACCTCTTCCAGCGCAGCATTGCCGGCGCGCTCGCCGATGCCGTTGATGGTGCACTCCACCTGCCGCGCCCCGCCCTCGATGCCGGCCAGCGAGTTGGCCACAGCCAGGCCGAGATCGTTGTGGCAATGCACCGAGAAGATCGCCTTGTCGGCGTTCGGTACGCGCTCGCGGATCTGGCGGAACATGGCGCGGTACTCGTCCGGCGTCGCATAGCCGACGGTGTCGGGCAGGTTGATCGTGGTCGCGCCGGCCTTGATCGCGGTCTCGACCGTCCGGCAGAGATAGTCGATCGGCGTGCGGGTCGCGTCCATCGCCGACCACTCGACATCCTCGACCAGGTTGCGCGCCTGGGCGACGGTCTTGGTGATGATCTCCAGCACCTCGTCCTCGGTCTTGCGCATCTGATGCTGCAGATGGATCGGCGAGGTCGAGACGAAGGTATGAATGCGCGGCTTCACAGCATGGCGAACCGCCTCGCCGGCGCGGGCGATGTCGGCGCTGATCGCGCGGGCGAGCCCGGCCACGGTCGCGCGCTTGATCCGCCTCGCGATCTCGGAAACCGCCTCGAAATCGCCGTCCGAGGCGATCGGGAAGCCCGCCTCGATAATGTCGACGCCCATGGCGTCGAGGAAGTCGGCGATCTCGAGCTTCTCCTCGAAGGTCATGGTCGCACCCGGGCATTGCTCGCCGTCGCGCAGGGTGGTGTCGAAGATCAGGACCCGGTCCTTGGACGAGGCGGATTTGCTGGAGACGGTCATGCTGCTGTTCCTTGGCTCGGAACGCGCCGCTATTCGATTTCGCTGGCGCGGAGGGTCTGGGTTTCGGTTCTCGTCACTCCCCTGAGCGCCCAGGCATGCATGCCCGGTCGGCCCTCAGGGGCTGGTAAGGAGAAGAAGCTGACCAAGAGCGAGAGGAGCGCGCATGCCGGCGGCCCGCGCGATCGCGCGGTTCAGCGTCAGGGCATGGGTGGCAGATGCGGCCACAGGCGTTCCTCTTCGAATGAGGCTGTGTAACCGATTTGGCTGCGCCTGCGCAAGGCGGGAGTGCAGACGCAATCAGCGGGTCGCGGAAGCCTTTTCCTTCAAGGTCCGCAGCCCGGCCAGCGGCGCAGGCCAGAGCTGCAGGCGGTAGAAGTCGTCTCCCTCCAGACCGTCCTCGCAGGGGCTGTCGAGGCCGACATAGGAAACCCGCAGCCTGTAGGGGCCGGGCGGGAGCGAAAGCCGCGCCGCATCCGGCAGGGCGTCCGTGCAGCCGAGAATGGCGATCCGCCCCGAGCGGACCGTGAGGGAGCATTCGTTGACGAGATCCCATTCGTGGAAATCGTCCTCCGGCTCCTCGCCATGGAGCGAAACCGCGACGGGCACCGCCATGTTGCGGACCGTGCCGATGCCGACGCTGCAATCGCCCACGGCGATCAGGCGCTCGACGGCCTCGTCCGTCCAGAGCGGGCCGAAATCCTCATTCGCCGCCTCGTCCTCGACGTAGAACTGGAAATAGTCGGCGAAGACGGCGAGTTCGAGCTGGGCTTCGATGGTCATGGCGGCAGCATCCGGCAAACTGGTGACGAGACTGTGTCCAGCGGGCGCCGCGCGATTGGCTGCCGGGCCGGAATCGGTCATGCTCTCCGCGATACCGCTTCGGAGCCGACCATGCGCGCTGGACTTCTCGCAACCGCCCTTTGCCTCGCGCTCGCCGCCTGCCAGACAGCCGGGCCGCCGCCCGCCCCCTCGCCCGAGCAGGCGCCCACCGGCGTGACCCCGAACACGTTCCGCATGCCGACCGGCAGCGGTTGCGGCGGCGAGATCGAGCGCTTCCAGGCGGTGGTCGACAACGACGTCCAGACCGGCCACACCACCCGCAACGTCCATGTCCGCGTCAGCGCCGAGATCGAGAAGGCCCGCGCCACCTGCTCCGGCGGCAATGAGGCCGGCGCCCTGTCCCAGCTGCGCGCGACGAAGTCGAAGTTCGGCTATCCGTGAAGGACAGCGCCGTCATGCTCGCCCTTGTGGCGAGCATCCGCGTTTGACCATCGCATTGCATCAAGAAGGACGTGGATGGTCGGGACAAGCCCGACCATGACGAGCCGAGCCCGTGCTACGCCGCCAGCCCCCGCTTCTCGAGCAGCGCGTTCGGCGTCGGCAGCCGCCCCCTGAACAGCGTATAGGCCTCGGCCGGGTCGCGCGTATCGCCGGCCGAATAGATGTAGCGCCGCAGCTTCTGCGCCAGCTCCGGCGCAAAGACATCGCCCGCCTCGATGAAGGCGTTGAAGGCGTCGGCGTCCATCACCTCCGACCAGAGATAGCTGTAATAGCCGGCCGAATAGCCGTCGCCCGAGAAGACGTGGCTGAAATGCGGGGTGCGGTGGCGCATCGTGATTTCGGCGGGCATGCCGATCCGGGCGAGTTCGGCCGCCTCGAAGGCGAGCGGATCGACCTCTGCCGTTGCTTCCAGCGAATGGAAGGCGAGATCGACCAGCGCCGATGAGGTGTATTCGACCGTGGCGAAGCCCTGGTTGAAGGTCTGCGCCTTCTTGACCTTCTCGATCAGTGCCTCCGGAATCGGCTCGCCGGTTTCGGCATGCAGGCAGAAGCGCTGCATCACCTCCTTGGTCAGGAACCAGTGCTCGTAGAGCTGCGAGGGCAGTTCGACGAAGTCGCGCGAGACCGAGGTGCCGGCGAGCGAACCATACTTCACGTCCGAGAGCAGGCCGTGCAGGGCGTGTCCGAATTCGTGGAACAGCGTGCGCGCATCGTCGATCGACAGCAGGGCCGGCTTGCCCTCGGCAGGCTTGGCGAAATTGCAGACGTTGACAATGATCGGCCGGACCTCGCCATCGAGGTTGCGCTGGCCGCGATAGGCGCTCATCCAGGCGCCCGAACGCTTCGAAGCGCGGGCGAAATAGTCGCCGAGGAAGAGGCCGATATGCCGACCGGACGCGGCCTCGGTCACCTCCCAGATGCGGACATCGGGGTGATAACCGGCGAGCTCCGGCTTCTCGGTGAAGGCGAGGCCGAAGAGCTTGCCCGCTGTGTCGAAGGCAGCGGCGATAACGCGGTCGAGCTGGAGATAGGGCTTCAGCACGGCTTCATCGAGCGCATAGGTCTTCTGCCGCACCTTCTCCGAATAATGGCGCCAGTCGGACGGACGGATCGGTCCGTTCTCGCCCTCGGCCTGAGCCAAAGCGGCAAGGTCGGCGGCTTCCTGCGCCGCACGCGCCTTGGCCGGCTTCCAGACCAGTTCCAGAAGTTCGCGGACATTGGCCGGCGTCTTCGCCATGGAATCGTCGAGCTTGAAATGCGCGAAAGTCGGGAAACCGAGCAGCTTCGCCTTCTCGGCCCGCAACTTGACCATCTCGGCGACGATGGCGCGATTGTCTGTGTCTCCGCCATTCTCGCCGCGTTTGCTCCAGGCGAGGAAGCTCTCCTCGCGCAGGTCGCGCCGCGTCGAGAAGGTCAGGAAGGGCTCGATGATCGAGCGCGACAGCGTCACCGCATGCTTGCCATCCTGGCCGCGATCGGCTGCCGCGCGCGCCATGGCGGCGACGACGAAGGGCGGCAGGCCGGCGAGATCCGCCTCGTTCTCCAGCACCAGCGCGTAGCTCGCCTCGTCCTTGAGCAGGTTCTGGCCGAAGCTGGTACCGAGGCCGGCGAGCCGCTCGTTGATCGCCGCGAGCCGCGCCTTGTCATCCGGCCCGAGCCGCGCGCCGGCCCGGACGAAGCCGCGATGCGTGCGCTCCAGCAGGCGCATCTGCTCGGCGTCGAGGCGCAGGCTCTCTCGCTGGCGGAAGACCGCGTCGACCCGTGCGAATAGGCCTTCATCCATCATGATCGCCGACCAATGGCGCGATATAACCGGCGAGATCTCGCGCTCGATCGCCTGCAAGGCGTCGTTCGTGTCGGCCCCTGCGAGGTTATAGAAGACGCCGCCGAGGCGGCTCATGCCACGGGCCGAGCGCTCCAGCGCCTCGATCGTATTGGCGAAATCGGGCGCCGCCTTGTCGGCCTTGATCGCCTCGATCTCGGCCCGGTGTTTGTCCAGCGCCGCCGGATAGGCCTCGTGGATATGCTCGGGGCGGATCGCGGCGAATGGCGGCAGGCCGAAAGGCGTCTCCCAGAGCTGCCCGAAGGGATTGCCGGCGGGCAGGTTCAGGGCTTCGGATGCGGTCATGAACTGGCCTTTCAGCGTTGCTGCGTCAGTCGAACGGGCGCCCTTCGCCCCGATGGGAGACGTGGCGCCGTTCCAACGACGTTTTCCTGGGAAGGATCAGGATTGTCGCCCGAAGATATGGGCGAAGTAGGCGATCATGAAGGGGGGCATGTCGAAACCGGCGCACTCGGCAAGATTGCGGACGATCACGATATCGGAAAGCTCGGGCTCCTGCTGCGCCGCGATGCGCTCCAGCATCAGAGCGCGCGCCGCCTCGGCCGGCAGGTCGATCCGGACCGGGCGCATGAAGGCGACGCGGCCGGGCACGATCACTGCGTCCCAGCTCTGCTCCACCACGACTTCATCGAGCGAGAGGCCGGTCTCCTCGCAGAGCTCGCGGGTAGCGCTGCCGGCGAGGTCGACGCTGCCATCGGGCAGGACATCCTCATGGTCCGGTGTGCCCGCGGCGAAGTAGACCCTGCCGGCATTGGCGGTGCGCTCCCCCATCCGGCCGAGCAGGAAGGCGCCATCGGCTGCTCGCAGCGCCGCCATGGCGAATCCGTTGCGGATAGCCGGCGCCGGCAGGCCGAGACCGAGCCAGGCCAGGAAAGCCGCGTAGTCGGCACCGAAGTAGCCGGCCTGGAAGACGCCATCCTCGATCGCCGCCCGGTGCTGCAGCAGGATACGGCCGTTGAACATGGCCGGCTTGCCGGCACTGACCTTCGCCCAATGCTCGGCGACCTCATCGGCGCGCTCGGTCGCGAAGCTCCAGTCATAGGGTTCCACCCGGGCTTCGACGCGCCGGAGCGCGACGATGCTGCCATCCTCGACGCCATTCACCGCCCGAATCTCCTCACAGCAGTTGTCCCTCGCTCATCACCACCGCCGCCCCGCCGATCGTGGCCGAGACGAGCACGCCATCAGCGATCCGCAACCCAAGCTCGATCTGCGAGGGTCGACCGATCTCGTAGCCCTGCTCGATCACCAGGCGATGTTCGCCATCGCCTGGCTTCTCGAAGCGCATCACCGCCCCGGCGAAGGCGGCAACGGCCGAGCCGGTGGCGGGATCCTCGACGACGCCCATGCCGGGCGCGAACATCCGCGCATGGAAATGGTGGCCCGCCTCGACCGTCTCGCGGCAGTAGACGAAGGCGTTCTCTTGTCCCGCCGGCCGCATCGCCTGCGACCAGAGGCTGGTGTCGAGCCGGATGCCGGCAAGGGCCTTGCGCGACGCCACAGGCACCAGCGTGAAGCCGAGCCCGGCCGAGAACACGCTCGGCACATGCCTGTCGAAGCCGATGTCGCGGCGGTCGAGCCCGAGCGCCCCGGCGAGCAGGGGCCAGGAAGCGGCGGGCTCGACCTCATTCGGCAGGCGCGGCAGGGTGAAGGTCGCGTGGCCTGCCCGCGCCGTATTGCGGCGGACGGCGCAGGGCACGACGCCGACCTCCTCCTCCAGCACGAGCAGCTCCGTCGGCCTGCCCTCGGCCGCATCGCGCAAGGCGAGCAGCACCGCGGTCCCGACAGTGGGATGGCCGGCGAAAGGCAGCTCCCGCTCGGGGGTGAAGATGCGGATGGCGGCCCGGTGCGCAGGATTTGACGGCGGCAGGACGAAGACCGTCTCGGAGAGGTTGAACTCGCGGGCGATCGCCTGCATCGCCGCTGCATCGAGCCCTTCGCTGTCGAGCACCACGGCCAGCGGATTGCCGGCATGGGGACGCGCGGCGAAGACGTCGAGCGTGACGAAGCGGCGCTGCATCATGACCTTCCTTGCGGCTTCGGAATCGTGAGTTCGATTGTCAGCGGGCAATGATCCGAGGCTTTCGGCCGGTCCCAGCCGACGCGCGGATAGCGATCGTTGGTCAGGGCGAGCTTGCCCATCGAACGGTCCGCCTCACGCGGATCGAGCGGCACGCGGTAGGGCAGACCGCGCCGGATCAGCTGGATCGCCGGCTCGGGATTCGCCGCCGCCAGTGCCGGCGAGAGCAGGATATGGTCGAGCGACATGTGGCTTTCGAGCAGCCTCTGGTGCGTTTCCGACCAGTAGCGCCGGAAATGTGTCCAGCGTTCGTGCGGCGGCAGCGCCAGCATCGGATCGACGGCGAAATCGTCGAGCAGGGGCTCGATCCCGCTTTCCCCCTCGTCCGTCGGCTCCGCCAGAGGGCCGAGCCCGATGCGATAGGCGTTGAGATCGCCGAGGATCGCCCAGTTCGCATGGCGCCAGCCGCTGCCGAACCGGGCCTCGATGATGCGCCTCACCGCCAATGCTTCGGCGCGCCGGATCGGCAGCGTCGCCTGCCTGCCATCGTCGCGGCCATTGTTCATCGACTTGAAATGGCAGCCGAACAGCGTCAACTCCCGGTCGCCGAAAGCGAGCGTCACCGAAAGGCAGTCGCGCGCAAAGACCTTGTCGCGCGGGCCGATGCCGAAGGCGGCGACCTCCGGCGAGAAGGCCTCCGCCTCGGCGAAGCTCATTTCTCGATGCGAGCGCACCGTGACCTGCTGCGGCGCCACCAGGTCGCGCCGGGCAGCGAAGCCGATATCGATGCTGCGGCGATCATTGCCGTCGATCAGCGTGAAATGGCCATAGCGATAATCGGCGATGCGGTGGACGTAATTGGCGAAGAAGGCCTGCAGGCTGGCGAGCGAGTCGACCTCCTGCAGCATCCAGATGTCGGCATTGGCCTCGGCAATGGCGAGAGCCGTCATCTGCCGCTTGTCGTCCTCCAGCGCCACCGCCAGCGAGCGCTCGACCGCATCGCGCTCATCGGCGCGCGGGAAGTGGAACAGCGACATCGCGGCGGCCGTCTCGGTGCGCCCGCCCGGCTCGAAACGATGGCGCGTCAGCAGGTTCTCGACGTTGAAGGTGCCGAGGCGCAGCCGCATGCTTTCAGACCGCCTCGGGCACGAACTGATGCGAGGGGGCGACGAACTCGTCCTGCGCCGCGACGGTCAGGATCTCGCGCGAGCCGGCATCCTTGGTGCGCTTGAGCAGTCCGTAGATCGAGGACGAAGCCTTGGCGAGCGCGCTCGCTGCCGAGCCGTCGCGCAGATAGTGCACGTAGAACAGCGCGGCGATCGCATCGCCGGCACCATTGACGCTGATATCGATCTTCGGCGTGCGCACCCGGAACGTGCCCTGCCCGTCGGCGGCCATCAGGTCGATCGCATCGTCCGGCGTCTCGTCGGTGATCAGCGAGGTGACCAGCACGACTTTCGGGCCGGCATCGCGCAACGCCTCGACGGCCCGATGGGCGTCGCCGATGGTCCTGACCTCGACATCGGTCAGCAATTCCAGCTCGAACTGGTTCGGCGTCACGATGTCGGCGGCCGGCACAGCCTGCTCGCGCATGAATTCGGGAATGCCAGGACGCACGAAGATGCCGCGCCCGACATCGCCGATCACCGGATCACAGCAGTACATCGCCTTCGGATTGGCGACCCGCACGCGCTCCACCGCCGAAAGGATCGCATGGCCGATATCGGCCGAGCCCATATAGCCCGACAGCACCCCGTCGCAGGCCGGCAGCACGCCGCGCTCGGCAATGCCTTCCATGACCTCGTCGATCATGCCGCCATCGAAGACCCGGCCTTTCCAGTCGCCATAGCCGGTATGGTTCGAGAACTGCACGGTATGGATCGGCCAGACCTCGACGCCGAGCCGCTGCATCGGGAACACGGCCGACGCATTGCCGACATGGCCATAGGCGACATGGGACTGGATCGAGAGGATGTTCATGGGCATGGGGCTCGTGGCGGGAGGGCATGATCTACCCGCTCACGGCCCGGCTCGGCAAATCGAAAGCGACGATAGCCCAAGCCGGCGCGTTCCTAGATCGACAGGCGGGCGACGCCGGCGGTGTCGGTGAACTGCGTCACGCTCGCCACCTTGCCGTCGGCGACGGTGATGAGGTCCATGATCTCGAAGGAGCCGGTCCGGCCTGTCGGCAGGCAGACGACATCGGCACGCCAGTGCAGCGTCGCCCTGTCGCCCTCGACCATCAGCGCCAGTTCCTCGATGTTGCTGAAGACATAGGTCGCGATCAGCCCGGCCATCTGCTCGCGCACCGCCGCGCGCCCGTCGGGCTGCACGAAGACCTCGCAGGCTTCCGGGCCGCCCGCGAGGCGATAGCTGCACTCTTCGTGGAAATGGCTCATCAGCCCATCGAGATCGCCACGATGGCGGGCGGCGTAGGCACTCCGGATGAGGTCGGCGACGGCGGTGCGCTCGATCATGTCGGCTCCCCTTACGTCAGGACGATACTCTGACCGGACTGTCGGGGAGAGTCCATATTCCATTTGCGCGGGCAGGCGCCGGCGCGGCCCTCAGCTCGAATGAACCGGCTCGGCATTGGCGATAGCCGCCATCGCCGTCTCCAGCTCATAGCGCAGGCCGACGCTCCGATAGTCCAGCGTGACCTTGCCCTGGAAGTCCTGCGCCACCACTCGCTCGAGCAGACGCGAGCCAAAGCCCTTGCGGGTTGGCGCGCTAGCCGGCGGACCGCCGCTCTCGTCCCAGCCGAAGACGAAGCGCTCCTCGCTGTCCGGCGCACCAATTCCCCAGCCGATGGCGACCTGGCCGCCATCGCAGGATAGCGCACCGTACTTTATCGCATTGGTCGCGAGCTCGTTGATCGCGAGCGCCAGCGTCAAGGACTGCTTCGCGCCGAGTTCCAGCGCCGGGCCGCTGATCACGATGCGCCCTTCGGCGATGCGATGCGGGGCCAGGGCGCCTTCGATCACCGCGCGGATCGGCGCCCCGCTCCAGCTCGATTGAGTCAGGATCGTATGCGCCTCACCGAGCGCGGCCACCCGCTCGCCGAAGGTCGCCTGCGCCTCGTCAAGCGAATTCGCCGAGCGGAAGGTCTGGTTGGCGATCGCACCGATCATCGCCAGCACGTTCTTCATCCGGTGCGCCAGCTCGGCGTTGAGCAGGCGGGAGTTGCGCTCCGACTGCATCTTGGCCGTGGTTTCGACGACCGTATCGATCATTCCGAGGACGGCGCCGTTCTCGTCCCGGATCGGGCTGTAGCAGAAGGTGAACCAGGCGCGCTCGGGATAGCCGTAGCGGTCGATGACGAGTGGAAAATCCTCGATGAAGGTCGCCTCTCCGGCAAAGGCCTTCTCGACCAGCGGGCCGATCTGCTGCCAGACCTCGGCCCAGACCTCGCTGAACGGCCGGCCGAGAGCCTGCTTGTCTCCGAGGATCGGTCTGAAGGCGTCGTTGTGGAGGGTGATGAGGTCGGGGCCCCAGGCGATGCATTTGGGGAAATGCGAATTGACCATCATCCCGACCGCCACCCGCAATGCGGCGGGCCAGCTCTCCGGCGGTCCAAGTGTCGTCGTCCAGTCATGAGCTGCGATGGCCGCCGCCATTGCGCCGCCGCCATCGAGAAACCGTCTGCTATCGTTCAAATGTCACCTGGGATGGCGACCATCGTCGCCTGAGGGAGTGCTTGCTCCCTATTGAAAGCATCGCGCGACCGGCGGCAAGCGGCTTCCTCTCGCCGCCGGTCGTGATGCCGTCCGGACTAGGAGCCGGCGCCCGCCTTCTTGGCGAAGGTATCGATGAAGGTCTTGCTCAGGTCGACATTCGAGGTCGCCAGCTCGGGATCGAGCAGCTTCAGCGAATCGTACATGCTCTTCATCGCGTCCGGGGTCGAAATGCCGGTCCGCGAATAGCTCTCCTGCGAGTTCTTCACCGCGCGCAGATAGAGCGGCTTGTCGCCGAGATGGTATTCCGCCGGAACGAGGTCGGCGACATCCTCGGGCTTGGCCGTCTCCAGCCATTTCAGCGACTTCATCAGCGCGTTGACCAGCTTCTGCGTGGTCACCGGGTTCTTCTCGGCGAAATCGTTCTTGAGATAGAGCACGGCTGCCGGGTTCGCGCCGCCGAACAGCGCCTTGGTGCCGGCTTCGGTACGCGTGTCGATCAGCGCGACGACATCGCCATCGGCCTCGAGCTTCGAGGTCACCGGGTCGAGATGCGAGATCAGGTCGACCTGCTTCTGCTTGATCGCCGCGACGGCGCTCGCCCCGGCGCCGACGCCGATGATCGGCGCATCCGTCGCCTTCAGCCCGGCCTTGACCATGGCGTATTGCGCGGTCAGCGCGGTCGATGAGCCCGGCGCGGTGACGCCGATCTTCAGCCCCTTGAAATCGGCCGCGGTCTTGACCTTGTCGGCGAGGTCCTTGCGCACCGCGATGGTGATCGCCGGGAAGCGCCCGAGCTCGATCACGGCGCGGATGTCCTGGCCCTTGGCCTGCATGCGGATGGTATGCTCATAGGCACCGGTGACGACGTCGACCGACCCCCCGACCAAGGCCTGCAGCGACTTCGCGCCGCCGCCGAAATCGTTGATCTCGACGTCGAGGCCTTCATCCTTGAAGAAGCCCTTCTTCTCCGCGACGGTGAGCGGGAGATAGTAGAGCAGCTGCTTGCCGCCGACGCCGAGGGTCAGCTTGGGCTTCTCGGCGTTCTGGGCGAGCGCATGGGCGGAAAAGCCGAGCGCGGTGGTGAAGGCGAGCGCGGCGAGCGCCGTGCGGCGGGAAAAGCTCATGGGATTCCTCCGGGTTGTCTTTGAGCGCTTCTGAGGCGGCTTCGGGCTGAACGATAGGCGGTATCAACGGCTTGCGGCAAGCGGTCTGCGCTCCGTGTCATGTCGGGCACAGTTCGCGGAAGCGCCGGACATGGGCGTCGACGGCGGCAAGGTCGAAGGAAGCGGTGTAGCGTTCGCGGACCACGAAGCCGATCCAGGGCGATTGGAGCAGCGGCCCGAAGGCCGCGATCGCGGCCCGCCCACCGAGCGTGAGATACTCGTCGCTCGCATCCATCCGTCGGGTGACGTCGGCCGCACGATCCCGGGACATCGCGACATTCTCGCCTTCGATGCTCCAGATCGCGCCCGCGCCGAGATCGAGGGCGACGCCTAAGGTCCCGGCCTCAGCGACGCGGCAGGAGAACAACAGCATCAGATCGCGGCCATCGGCCGACCGGCTGGTAAGGACCAGCCGATGCCGGTTCACTCCGGCCCGGCCTTCGACATTGACCTGCAGCACGGCCTTGGTCTCGGCGGCAGCGCTTGCTGCCCCGCCGGGACCCGCCAAAGCGAGCAGGACCGCCCATGCGGCCGTCCGCGCGGTCACCTGTCCGCCGCTCACGTCGTCGTCGAACTTTGCCCGGGGCGCCAGACCAAGAGGCGGTTCTCGACCATGGTCACCAGCGAGTCGATCAGGATCACGAACAGCGCCAGGATCAGCATGCCCGAGAATACGCCGGTGACGTCGAAGACGCTCTCGGCCTCGTGGATCTTGTAGCCGAGCCCGGCCGAGGAACCGAGATACTCGCCGACCACCGCGCCGACCAGCGCGAAGCCAACCGAGGTGTGGAGCGAGGAGAACATCCAGGTCAGGGCCGACGGCCAGTAGACATGGCGGAAGAGCTGGCGCTCGTTCATGCCGAGCATGCGGGCATTGGCGAGCACGGTCGGCGAGACCTCCTTCACGCCCTGGTAGACGTTGAAGAAGACGATGAAGAAGACCAGTGTGAAGCCGAGAGCCACCTTCGACCAGATGCCGAGTCCGAACCAGAGCGCGAAGATCGGCGCCAGCACGACGCGCGGCAGGGCGTTCGCCGCCTTGATGTAGGGGTCGAACACCGCCGCCAGCAGCGCGTTCCGGGCGAAGGCGAAGCCGAAGAAGATGCCGGCCGCCGATCCGATGACGAAGGCGAGCACCGTCTCCGTCAGGGTGATGCCGAGATGCCAGTAGATTTCGGCGCCGGTGAGCTGCTTCCAGGTCCGCGCCAGCACGTCGATTGGCGTCGAGAAGAAGAAGCGGATCGTCTTGACGTCGCCGAAGATCGGGAAGTTGCTGATGACATGCCAGATCGCCAGCGCGACGATCATCACCAGGATTTGCAGCAGAAGCAGCTTGAGCCGGCTCACGGGCTCCCCTCCCCGACCAGTTCCTTGCCCTCGCCCATGGCGTAGGCCTTCTGCACCTCGACCCTGAGCGACGACCAGATGTCGCGGTGGATCTCGTGGAAGGCCTTTTCCAGCCTGATCTCGGCGATGTCGCGCGGCCGCGGCAGCGGCACCTTGTAGTCGGCGACGATGCCGGCGGCCGGACCGGCCGACATCACCACCACCCGGTCGGACAGCGCGATCGCCTCCTCCAGATCATGGGTGACGAAGATCAGCGCCTTGCGATCCTTCGACCAGAGATCGAGCAGGAGATTGCCCATGATCTGGCGGGTCTGCGCGTCGAGCGGCCCGAAGGGCTCGTCCATCAGCAGGATCTCGGGATCGCGGATCAGCATCTGCGCCAGCGCGACGCGCTTGCGCTGGCCGCCCGACAGCATGTGCGGATAGCGCTCGGTGAAGGCGCGCAGGCCGACGCGCGCCAGCCAGTCGCGGGCCCGCTTGTCGGCCTCGGCATCGGAGACGCCCATCGGCTCCAGCGCCACCTTGACGTTGTCGAGCGCCGTCTTCCACGGCATCAGCGCGTCCTGCTGGAAGAGATAGCCGGCGCGGCGGTTGAGCCCGGCGAGCGGCTTGCCGAAGATGTCGACCTTGCCGGCCGAGGGCGTGAGCAGGCCGGCGGCGGCGTTGAGCAGGGTCGACTTGCCGCAGCCGGTCGGCCCGACCACCGAGACGAATTCGCCGCTGGCGACGCTGAGGTCGATCGCCTTGACCGCCTGGTATCGCGTGCCGCCCTGCAGGTGGAAGGTGATGTCCAGCCCCGCCAGGCGGACGGCCGGTGCGGGAGCGGCGCTCCCCTCGCCCGCCGTCTCCGGCGGGCCGTCTTTAGGCTGCATCAGTCTCGTTTCCCCCGCCGGGCATGGCGCCGCGCTCCGCAAGCACCGGATTCCCGGTCGATTTTTCCGTTCGCGGAAGAGTAGGCGATCATCCGACGAAGGCAACCCGTACGATATGCGAGCCTTGCGGACCTTTTTTTAACGCAGGCCGGGTAGCCGAACGCCCAAGCTTCTGCTGTATCGCTGCACGCCCTTGAAGGAGACCGGCCGGTGACCGCGCAACTCGACCTATGGATTCAGGCTCTCGTCGAGTTCATGCGGACAAACCAGCAATGGGCGCTGCCGATCGTCTTCTTCGTCGCTTTCGCCGAATGCGTCGCGATCCTGTCCTGGCTGGTGCCGGCCACGGTCTTCTTCACCGCCTTCGGTGCGATTGCCGGCGCGTCGGGCTTGAATCTCGTCCCGCTCTCGATCGCTGCCTCGCTTGGCGCGGCGTTCGGCTTCTGGCTCTCCTATTGGGCCGGCCTCGTGCTCGGCCCGCGCGTCGACGATTACTGGCCGCTGCGCGACAATCCCGACCTGCTGCGCAGGGGCCACGACTTCTTCGAGAAATGGGGCTTCCTCGGCATCATTGTTGGCCATTTCTTCGGGCCGATCAGGGCGGTGATCGCACTGGTCGCCGGCATCGTGAAGATGCCGTTCTGGGCCTTCCAGCTCGCGAATTTCGGCGCCTCCTTCGCCTGGGGCTTCGGCCTGATCTACGGCGCCGGTCAGGCGACCGAGATGATGATGAAGTTCACTGGCAAATAGGCGCAGCGCTCCCGGTTTGGGGCAGCTCCGAAACACAACGCCAGCTGAACGGAGGTCTCAGATCGCGTTCAGGCTCGCAAGCCGAAAGTCCTGCCATCGCGTCGAGACCGGGCCCGCCCGGTCCGCAACCGACGCGGCGGCACGGACGGCCCGGCATCCGCGCAGCTCAGCTCCTCCGGGCAGGACTTAACAGGAGTCCACGCCATGACCATGTCCCGTTTCGCCATCGGCCTCGCCGCGCTTGCCCTCGCAGCCGGCCCGGCCTTCGCGCAGACTGCGACCCAACCTGCGACCCCGGCCAAGCCGGCAGCACCGGCGACGACGCCCGCCATGCCGGCCGCTCCCACCGCAAAACCCGCAGCCCCCGCCGCGACGCAGGCCCAGGCCAAGAAGGTCAACATCAACACCGCCAGCGCCACCGAGCTCGACACGCTCAAGGGCATCGGCGAGGCTCGCTCCAAGAAGATCATCGAGGAGCGCGCCAAGGCGAAGTTCAAGAATTTCGACGACCTGGTGAAGCGCAATGTCCTGCCGGCCAATGTCGAGGCCGACATCAAGGACAAGATCACCTTCTGATCTTACGCCAGGAAGCCGGCCGCGCCTGCGGCCGGCTTCCTTTCTTTGCTGCGGGTCTCCCGGACGCGAGCCGGGGACTTCCAACGATTTCTCGTCGAGCTTTCGACCGCAGGCCGCGGACTTGCACTTTACAACCGGTCGCTCCTTAGGCAGCGCTCATTCAACCGCCCTGAGAAAGACCACCCGGCCGCTTGTCGCATTGCCGGTTCTCTGCTCGAGCTGCGCCGGCGCATCGGAACTCTGGCTGCGCAGGGCCTCGTCAAGGCATTCTCCGCCCGCCAGGCCGCGCCGTTCCTCGCAACGCATGGCGATGATCCCAGTCGGGTCACTGAAGAACGGAGCAGCGATCCTATTGCGCTCGCTGCAATCGCGCAGGCCGAGATCGCGCAGGTCGCGCTCACACATATCGCAGAGCCGGTGATAGTCGCGTCGTGCCCGCAGCCAGCGACCAATACTGCCCAAGAAGACCCCCGGGACGCGGCCAAGCGAACCGCCCGTGGCGAGAACGTGCCGGGCCGGTCCGATGATGAAGCTGAGCATGATCGTTCTCCGTCATCAGAAGTGATGACGGAAGAAGACACCCTCGCACTGTCAGCTGCTGTCAGAATCTCCGGCGCCGAATGACAGCTGTTGTCAGCAGCGCTCGAGCGAATGCCGGAAGTTCATCCGCGCGGACCCGGGCCTTCGGAAAGGCGGCGCCGAGGTACCGCGGACGTAAATTGGGAAGCCGCGTTGCGTCCGAAATGAGTGGATCTTCAGAAGCGCGAAGAATCTCCCACGCCGCGCCGGCGATACGCAACGCCCCGGCGCGGCGCGGAGCGAGGCCGCGGATGACTACAGCAGGCCGATCACGATCAACAGCAGCAGCGCGAAAGAGCCGCCCAGCGCCAGATGCGAAAGACCAAACTGAACGCCATGCGCCTCGTCGAGATGAGGTTCATGCAGGGTTCTAACCGGTTCCATGGTTGCCTCCCTCCGCTCAAAAGCCGTCTCGTTCCTTGTATTCCCGTTGTCCCTTGTACGAGCCGCGTCGCGGTAGCTGCTCAGTATGCGATGATCTCGACGCCGATCCAGGCGATGACCGCCAGCACCAGCCCGCCGATCAGCACCATCAGCACAGGCCTGTCGAGAAAGCCCTGCCGTGCCTCGACGGCCGTTTCGACCGCAGGGTCGGCATCGGTGTGCTTGTCCGCCCGCATCGGCGGAATCGGCTGGCCGCCTTCCGTCGGGATCCGCGCTTCGCGCTCCCTCACATCCTGTTCCATTGCCATCTCCCTTGTCGCCGGCCCGAAGGTCGCGACCGGTTCTGACGCGCTCAGCCCGCCACCAGCTGCAGCATCGCGCTGGCGATCAGGGTGAGCCCGAGGCAGCCGCCAAGCAGAGCGAAGAACATCCGCTCCTGGCGTGAGATCGGGTGGGCGGCGTGGGACGTGCCCCTGCTCGCATGATGATGCCGGTGGCCGTGCCTGGCGCCCCGCTGGTTCAGCGTCTTCCGGTCGTTCATCGGACGCTCCTGCTGTTCGTGACTGCAGCATCAACGTCCAAGTGGCGGCCCGGTTCCAGGCAGCCAGCCTCAGCTGTTCTTGCAAACGCGAAACGGGCGCCTTGCGGCGCCCGTTCCTGACTTTCGATAAGCTGGAAACCGGCTGCGGCGAGCCCGCAGCCCAGGACCGGATCAGTTCTTGGTCTTGTCGACCAGGGCCTTGGCCTTGATCCACGGCATCATGTCGCGGAGCTTGGCGCCGACTTCCTCGATCGGGTGAGCGGCATAGCGGGCGCGGGTCGCCTTGAACGAGGTCTGGTTGACCTTGTTCTCCAGCATCCAGTCGCGGGTGAACTTGCCCGACTGGATGTCGGCCAACACGCGCTTCATCTCGGCCTTGGTCTCGGCGGTGATGATCCGCGGGCCGGTGACATACTCACCGTACTCGGCGGTGTTCGAGATCGAGTAATTCATGTTGGCGATGCCGCCCTCGTAGATGAGGTCGACGATCAGCTTCACTTCGTGCAGGCACTCGAAATAGGCCATCTCGGGCGCATAGCCGGCCTCAGTCAGGGTCTCGTAGCCGGCCTTGATCAGCTCGACCAGGCCGCCGCAGAGCACGACCTGCTCGCCGAACAGGTCGGTCTCGCACTCTTCCTTGAAGGTCGTCTCGATGATGCCGGCGCGACCGCCGCCATTGGCCGAGGCGTAGGAGAGGCCGAGGTCATGGGCGTTGCCGGTCGCGTCCTGGTGGATCGCGATCAGGGTCGGCACGCCGCCGCCGCGCTGATACTCGGAACGGACGGTGTGGCCGGGGCCCTTCGGGGCGACCATCAGCACGTCGAGGTCCTTGCGCGGCTCGATCAGGTTGAAGTGGACGTTGAGGCCGTGCGCGAACAGAAGGGCAGCGCCCTCCTTCATGTTGGCGTGCAGCTCGTCGCGATAGATGTCGCCCTGCAGTTCGTCGGGGGTCAGCATCATCATGATGTCGGAGACCTTGGCGGCCTCGGACGGGGTCATGACCTTGAAGCCGGCTTCTTCGGCCTTCTTGCGGGTGGCCGAGCCGGCCTTCAGCGCGATGATGATCTCCTTGACGCCGGAATCGCGCAGGTTGAGCGCGTGCGCATGGCCCTGCGAGCCGTAGCCGACGATGCAGACCTTCTTGCCCTTGATCAGGTTGATGTCGGCGTCACGATCGTAATAAACGCGCATTGGATGCGTCCTTCCTTGGGTTGATCTCTTGGTTTCAGGCTTTCGGTGCGGGTTTCGCCCGCCCGTGAAGTGCGAGGAACTGGTCGGCGGCGCGGGCGGCGTCGCGCTCGATCTCGGCAGCGCTGAGCTTCAGCGCGTCGCCGAGCAGCAGGCGGATCTGCACGTCGCGGCCGACCAGGCCGAAGAAGGTGCGGAACGCCGTCTCGGCATCGTCGAAGTCGAGCAGCCCGGCCTCGCGCCCGTCCTCAAGCAGCGGCCGCAGCCGTTCGCCGATGGCGAAGCGTCCATTGGCGAGCACAATGCCGCCGAGATTGCTCTCATGGGTGGCGGCATGGCTGATGGCGAGGCGGTTGAGCGCGATCGAGGTCGGGCTCGAGATCACTTCGAGCCAGTTGACGGCGAAGCGGATCAGGCTGTCGCGTAAGGACAGCGCATCGAGCTTCTGGCGGTCGTAATTGCCGGCGCGAACCTTCGAGGCCTGCCACTGCACGGTCGCGGTCAGGAGCCCGTCCCGGTCTCCGAACCACTTGTAGAGCGTCTCCTTCGAGCAGCTCGCCCGCCGCGCCACGGCCGCCATGGTCAGCTGATCGCCCTTCTCCACCATCAGTCCGAGCACGGCATCGAGCACCGCGAGCTGTCGCGGTGTCAGCGCCTCTGCCTGGCTTTCGGTGGCGGGATCGGTCATGGTTCGGAACAGTACCGTACGTTACGGTTCCGTGATCTATCGCAGGGCCCGCGGCCGTGCAAGCGGAAAGCTGCGGCGACGCCCGGCCTCCCCCGCGGCGCCGCAGGGCCTATATAGTCTTGAGCCGAACGCATTGCCGAAACCCGACGGAGCCTTGCCCATGACCCCGCCCGCCGCCACCGCGATTCTCGATTTCTGGCGCGAGGCCGGGCCGGAGAAGTGGTTCGCCAAGGACGACGCCTTCGATGCGGATATCCGCCGGTGCTTCCTCGCCGCGGTCGAAGCCGCCGCCCGCGGCGAGCTGAGCGACTGGGAAGAGACGCCGGACGGCGTCTATGCGCTGCTGCTCCTGCTCGACCAGTTCCCGCGCAATCTCTATCGCGGCTCGCCGCAGGCCTTCGCCGCCGATCCGCTGGCGCTAGCCGTCGCCGAGCGCGCCATTGCGCGCGGTTTCGACCAGGCTTTCGAGAACCCGGAGCGGCGCTTCATCTACATGCCGTTGATGCATTCCGAGGATCTCGCCGACCAGCAGCGCTGCGTCGCGCTCTGCGAGGCGGCCGACGACCCGGAAGGCGTGCATTACGCCGTGGTTCACCGCGACATCATCCGCGACTTCGGCCGTTTCCCGCACCGTAATCCCGTCCTCGGCCGGCAGAGCTCGGCCGAGGAGCGGCGTTTCCTCGACGATGGCGGCTTCAGCGGCTGAAGCTCAGCCGCCCATCGCGGCGCGATGCGCCTCCGCCAGTTCGGCGAGGCTCTTGAAATGGAAATCGACATGCGGCCGCGTCGCGGGATCTTGCGTCGCGCCGCTGCCCGCCATGCCGAAGCGCCGGTCGATCCAGGCCCGCGCAAGCCCGGCCCGCTCCGCCGGGACATGGTCGTGGAAGAGACTCTGCGCAGTGTGCAGCACCGCCCCGGCTTCGAGGCCGAGATCGGCTTCCAGATGCCTGAGCAGATGGACGAAGTTGCGCGGATCGGGCTTGTAGGAGCCGATATCCTCGGCGGTATAGATCGCGTCGAAGCTGACCCCGAGCTTGCGGTTGCTTGCAGCAAAGCTCGCGCGATCGACATTGGAGAGGATCACCAGCCTGAAGTGCCGCTTGAGATAGGCCAGCGCCTCGGCTGAATCCGGGAAGGCCGGCCAGTCCGGCACAGAACCGCCGAAGCGCTCGTTCAGGTCGGCATGGATGTGAACGCCCAGGTCTTTGGCGAGGCGGGCATGGACGGCGGCGAGCAGCGTCGAATAACGCAGCGACGGCGCGGCTTCCTCGATTTCACTCTCGATCCGGCCGAAGCGGGCGAGCGCCTCCTCGCGGTCAAGATCGAGCCCGCCGGCACTGATGAGCGGCTGCAGCGCGTTCCAGATCCCGGTCTCCCAGTCGATCAGCGTGCCGTAGCAGTCGAAGGTCAGGACCTTGAAATCGGTGAGTTTCATCGCGGGTCGTCCTCATGGCTCGGGGTCGCGCCGACCATAGCGAGGGCCCGGACGGCCGTGATGAGGCAAAGCTCCGAACGGCTTGACCGAAACTCCGGTTCTCCGTGCGCCGTCCCCCCGAAGGGTGTTTGCGTTCTCCCGAAGGTGCGGGTCGTCCCGGGCGACCGGAGGGAGACCCGGGACCCATTCCGGAACCTCTTTCGGATAGGCTCCGGAATGGGTCCCGGATCTGCGCTGCGCTCCGTCCGGGACGACAGCTACGACGGTCGATCTGCTTGTCAGGCGCCGCCCCGGCTCGCGGCCCTGAACTCCGATGGAGTCAGGCCGAAACGCCGCCTGAACTGCCGATTGAAGGACGAGGCATTCTGGTAGCCGATCGCGTAGGCGATCTCGGAGATCGGCAGCGCGGTCGTGACCAGCTGGTCGGCCGCCTCGTCGAACAGCCGGGCGAGCTGCGACTGCTTCGGCGACTGCCCCGTCGTCGCCCGGAACAGGGCGTGGAACTGGCTCTGGCCGAGGCCGGCGTTCCGCGCCATCTCCGCGACATTCGCCGCCTGCCCGCCATGGGCGGCATCGAGGACCCTGGCTTCGGAACGTGACCATGGCCGCGGCGTCTCCGCCGGCGCGACCAGCTTCAGCCCCGCCAGCGCCAGGCCGGCGGCATCGCTCGCCCGACAGGCACCGGCTTCGACCTCGGCGCCGAGCTGACGGAACATCCGCCACAGCCAGGGCTCGACCCGCGTCAGCGACGGCACGGGATCGCGCAGCACGGCCGGCGCCGCCTCGCCCACGAAGGCGTCCGTCTCGACATCGAGGATGAGCATGCTGCAATCGACGCTCGGCTCGAAGTCATGCTCATGGTCGCGCGGGATGACGGCGACGCAGTTGCTCGAGACGACGCTGCGATGCCCTTCGACATCGAGCCGCATGGCGCCCTGCATCGGCAGCAGGATCTGGCTGTAATCGTGGCTATGGCGGTCGGTGCCGCGATAGCTGCGGATTTCGAGATGGATCGACATCGCCTGCTCACATGCGAGGGATCATGCGGCGCATTTGCCGCCAATCGCCGCGCGCGAGCAAGTGCAAGCGACCGCGGCTCAGCCGCCGCCCTGCTGCGCCGCGATCCGCTGCAGGAAGATCGCGATGACGGTCAGGCCGAAACCGGCCCACCACAACGGCGAGCGCAGGCTCCTGCCGCTGCCGAGAGGCTCGGGCTGGGCCCGGCCCGAAAGCCGCTGCAGGATCGGCCAGGTGAAGCAGGCGAGGCCGAGGATGCCGAGGCCGAGCGCGAACTGTTCCAGACCGAGCATCACGCGCCGGCCCTCCCGGCTGCGAAGGCCAGAAGGCCAGGGGGACCATCAATCATGCAGGGCTCCTTCATCGCGCGGGCCGATCTCACATCGCGTCCGGGCCGCGGCTCATCGCAGCGATGCCGGTACGCGAGACCTCGGTCAGGCCGACCACGGTCATCAGCTTGATGAAGCGCTCGATCTCCTCGGTCGAGCCGGTGAGCTCGAAGACGAAGGAGGTCAGCGTCGCATCGAGCGTACGCGCGCCGAAGGCGGCAGCGAGCCGCATCGCCTCGACGCGATGATCGCCCTTGCCGACCACCTTGAGCAGGCAGAGCTCGCGCTCGATGGCCTCGCCCTGCAAGGTCAGGTCGACGACGCGGTGCACCGGCACCAGCCGGTCGAGATGCGCCTTGATCTGGTCGATGACATTGGCGGTACCGGAGGTGACCACGGTGATGCGCGAGATGTGCTTCTCGTGCTCGGTCTCGGAGACGGTGAGGCTCTCGATGTTGTAGCCGCGGCCGGAGAACAGCCCGGCGATGCGGGCGAGAACGCCGGGTTCGTTGTCGACGATCACCGCCAGCGTGTGGCGCGCGATCGGCTGGGCGGTCGGGGCGGTCGGATAATGCGTCGTGTTCATCGTTAGGCCTTGCTGCGGCTGAGATGGGGGCGGAATTCCTCGAGGACCGGCTCGTCGACCTCGTCCTCGTCGATGATCCAGGGTTCGGCGAGCGCGGCCATGCGCCAGGCTTGATAGCCGCGCGTCGCCTGTACCGCCTCGACATAGGTGGCGCTGACCGGATCGACTGCGATGCCGTAGCCGGTCAGACGGGCTGTGACCGGCGCGAACATCGCGTCAGCCGCACTGAAGGCGCCGAACAGGAACGGCCCGCTTTCGCCGAACCGCACCCGCGCATCACGCCAGATCGCCGTGATGCGCGCGACATCGGCGGCGACCTTGGCGCCGCGATCGCGCGGATGGAACTGGCGCGCGATATTCATCGGGCAGGCGCCGCGCAGCGCGGAAAAGCCCGCATGCATCTCGGCCGCGATCGAGCGCGCCATGGCACGCGCCGCCGGCTCGCGCGGCCAGACCGGCAGGTCCGGCCTGAGATCGGCGATGTGGTCCATGATCGCCAGCGATTCCCAGACCTGGATCTCGCCGTCGAGCAGGGCCGGCACCTTGCCGGCCGGCGTGAAGGCGGAGATCGCCCGCTTCCATTCGGGGTCGTCGAAGGTCTGGCCGAACGGGATCAGCACCTCCTCGAAGGGGATGCCGAGTTCGGTCAGCAGCAGCCATGGCCGCAGCGACCAGGATGAGTAGGTCTTGTTGGCGATGACCAGCTTCATGCCGCGACCTGCTCGGCCATCTCGCCAACGAAGTCGAGCGCCGCCTCGACATGCAGCGCCGTGGTGTCGAAGACCGGGATCTCGAAATCCGATTGCGACAGCAGCAGCGTGATCTCGGTGCAGCCCAGGATGACGCCGTCGGCCCCCTCCTCGCGGATCGCCCGGCCGACGATCTCGAGATAGCGCGCCTTGGAGGCGGGCTCGATCCGGCCGCGGCAGAGCTCTTCGTAGATGATGCGATGGACGTCCGTCCGCTCGGCCTCGTCCGGCACCAGGGCCTCGACGCCGAAGGCGGCGAGCCGGTCGCGATAGAAGCGCTGTTCCATGGTGAAGCGCGTCGCCAGCAGCAGCGGCCGGCGGCTCTGCGTCCTGCGGATCGCCTTGGCGGTAACGTCGGCGAGGTGCAGGAAGGGTAGGTTCGTCGCCTGGGTGATGTGGTCGGCGAGCTTGTGCATGGTGTTGGTCGCCAGCACGAGGCAGGAGGCACCGCCGCTTTCCAGGCGCCGGGCACTGTTGGCCATCGCCGCGCCGGCAGCCGCCCAGTCTCCGGCCGCCTGCATCTCGGCGATCGGCGAAAAATCGACCGAATGCATCAAGACATCGGCCGAGTGCAGCCCGCCCTGGCGCATCCGCACGCCCTCGTTCAGCAGCCGGTAATAGACCGCCGTCGATTCCCAGCTCATCCCGCCGATCAGGCCGATGGTCGCCATCTGCTCCCCCAACTCATTACCGCCGGGTCATCCCGGGCGAGCGCAGCTCGACCCGGGATCCATTCCTGAACGGTTCCGGCATGGATCCCGGATCAGCGCCGCTTCGCGGCTTGTCCGGGATGACGCGTACCAAGCCTTGGGCTCAAACGAGCTGCTTGCCCTTGGCGTCGATGATCTCGCCGGTATCGCCCTCGAAGTCCGGCAGGATCATCTCGTTGTGAGCCTTGCCCGACGGGATCATCGGGAAGCAGTTCTCTTCCTTCGCCACCAGGCAGTCGAAGATCACCGGACCTGGCGTCTCGATCATCTGCATGATCGCGGCGTCGAGCTCGGCCGGGTCGGAGCAGCGGATGCCCTTGCCGCCATAGGCCTCCGCCAGCTTGACGAAGTCCGGCAGCGAAGCCGAGTAGCTCTCGGAATAACGCCCGCCATGCAGCAGCTCCTGCCACTGGCGCACCATGCCCATGTACTCGTTGTTCAGGATGAAAATCTTGACCGGCAGCCGGTACTGCACCGCCGTCGACATCTCCTGCATGTTCATCAGGATCGAGGCCTCGCCGGCGATATCGATCACCAGCGCATCGGGATTCTTCATCTGCACGCCGATCGCCGCCGGCAGGCCGTAGCCCATGGTGCCGAGCCCGCCCGAGGTCATCCAGCGGTTCGGCTCCTGGAAGCGGAAATACTGAGCGGCCCACATCTGGTGCTGGCCGACTTCGGTGGTGACGTAGGTGTTGCGGTCCTTGGTCAGCTCATAGAGCCGCTCGATCGCGTATTGCGGCTTGATCACCGAGCCGGACTGCTTGTAGCCGAGGCTGTTCCGCGCCCGCCAGCCGTCGATCTGGGTCCACCAGGCAGTCAGCGCGGTCTTGTCGATCTGCGGCGAGGTCTCGCGCCAGATCCGGACCATGTCCTCGAGCACATGGGCGCAGTCGCCGACGATGCCGATGTCGACCTTGACGTTCTTGTTGATCGAGGACGGATCGATGTCGATGTGGATCTTCTTCGAATGCGGCGAGAACGCGTCGAGCCGGCCGGTGATGCGGTCGTCGAAGCGGGCGCCGATGTTGATCATGACGTCGCAGTCATGCATGGCGAGGTTCGCCTCGTAGGTGCCGTGCATGCCGAGCATGCCGAGCCATTGGCGGTCGGCCGCCGGGAAGGCGCCCAGCCCCATCAGCGTCGAGGTCACCGGGTAACCGGTCAGCCGCGCCAGCTCGCGCAGCAGCGCCGAGGCGTGCGGGCCGGAATTGATCACGCCGCCGCCGGTGTAGAACACCGGCTTCCTGGCCTTGGCGATCAGCTCGACAGCGGCCTTGATCTTGTTGAGGTCGCCCTTGACCGTCGGACGATAGGTCTTGTGCTGGTTGTCGCGCGGGCGGCTATAGGCGCCGGTCGCGAACTGGATGTCCTTCGGGATGTCGATCACGACCGGGCCGGGCCGACCGTTGGCGGCGACATAGAAGGCCTCGTGCAGGACGCGCGGCAGGTCGGCGATGCTCTTCACCAGGTAGTTGTGCTTGGTGCAGGAGCGCGTGATGCCGACCGTATCGCATTCCTGGAAGGCGTCGGAGCCGATCAGATGCGTCGGGACCTGGCCGGTGATGACGACCAGCGGGATCGAGTCGAGCAGCGCATCGGTCAGGCCGGTGACGGCATTGGTCGCGCCCGGCCCCGAGGTGACGAGGACGCAGCCGACCTTGCCGGCGGCGGAGCGGGCATAGCCCTCGGCGGCATGGACCGCGCCCTGCTCGTGCCGGACGAGCACGTGCTTGACCTTCTCCTGCTGGAAGAGCGCGTCATAGATCGGCAGCACGGCGCCGCCGGGATAGCCGAAGAGATGTTCGACGCCCTGATCCTGGAGGGCGCGAACGACCATTTCGGCGCCGGTCATCATCTCGCTCATAACGGTCTCCTGCGGAGGTCTGTCTTGTCGGGTTCGGCTGGAAAAAGGCAATAAAAAAGGCCCTCGGAGGGGCCTGGGCGTGCGCTGGCGTCGGGGACACCCGGTTTGTTAAACCGGCCCCTACCAGCGCACCTTTACGAGAATGAGCTTGCGCATGTCGCGCCCTTGCAGTGAACGAATTTGGCGGACGCTAGCCGAGCGCTGCTGGCCGGTCAAGCGGATTGCGGCACCCAATCGCGCGGTGGCCGGCAATTTGCCAGCACATTTGTTGCCGCAGGGGAACACTTTCTCAAGACCCGCCTGCTAGCGAACCGGGAGACGGAACCCGGGCGCGATGTATCAGGAAGTCCACACCCACAACATCGCCGAGAGAGCCTACGCTCCCGAAGTCGCCGACCTGCTTCGCCGCTTCGAACGCAGTGCGCGGGGAAACCCCGGCGGTGCGCCCTTCGAGGATTTCAGCACCGAGCTGCTTTCCTTCTGCAGTCGCGACATCATGATCATGGCGCCGGCAGAAGGGGACTACGTCTACGAGCATTTCGGCCGCGACATCGCCCGCAATGTCGGCGGAGATCGGACCGGCGCACGCGTCTCGGGCATGTCGCCGAACGTCTCCCGCTTCACCATCACCTGCTATGATCAGGTGCTGGCGAGCGGCAAGCCGCTCTACTCCATCCACCGTGCCGTCAAGACGGTCCGTGTCAGTCTCTGGGAACGCCTGGTACTGCCGACGACCCGCGCCGACGGCCAGCGCCGCCTCATCGTCTTCAGCAAGCCCATGCATTTTCACGAGGAGCTGCTGAAGACCGTTCTCGACACCTCGCCGGCCGGCATCGTCGCGCTGCGCGCCGTGCGCGACGAGGAAGGCAATATCGACCGCACGGTGATCATCACCGCCAACCGCCGCGCGGCGGCGATGGCGGGACATGCCGAAGACACGCTGGTCGATTCCGAGGGACGCCAGGCCCTGCCCTTCCTCGCCGACGACACGGTCTGGCGCCGCTGCCTCTATGTCATGGAGCTGCGTCGCGGCGACATGCTCGAGACCTGCCATACAATCGAAGGGCGCGAGATCTGGCTGCAGATCGCCCTCGCCCCGCTCGGCGACGGGCTGGTGATGACCCTCACCGACATTTCCGAACTGAAGCTCGCGAACCTCACCCTGCAGAGCCGGGCCGCGACGCTGGCGCTCGAAATCGGCAAGGAGCGCGCGACGCGGCGCGCCCTCTCGCACGAACTCGGCCAGCGCGAGGAGCGCGAGCAGGAACTGCGCCGCCTTGCCGAGACCGATCCGCTGACGACGCTGCTCAATCGCCGCTCGCTGACCGAGAAGGCGAATGCCGAAATCGCATCCGCAGCTGCCTCCGGCGACGAAACCTCGCTGTTCATCATCGATCTCGACCACTTCAAGCAGGTCAACGACAGCCATGGACATGCTGCCGGCGACGCCGTGATCCGCGCCTTCGCCGATCTCCTGCTCGGCCAGATGCGCCCCGGCCAGGATCTCGTCGGCCGCCTAGGCGGCGAGGAATTCGCCGTGCTGCTGCCGCGCACCGGCGCGGATGAGGCACAGCGCATCGCCGAGCGGCTGCATGCCGCCCTGCGCCGGACCCATCTGCCGGTTTCGGAGACGCTCGACCTTCAGGTCACCGCCAGCATCGGCATCGCGACGCGCCATCCCGACGAGGACTTCAATGCCTTCGTCGCACGCGCCGACAAGCAGCTCTACCGGGCCAAGAACGAGGGCCGGAACTGCATCCGCAGCGCCGGGGACGAGATCGCCGCCGCGGCCTGACCGCTCCGCTCAGCCCGCCTGTTCGAGTTCGGCGAGGGCGAAGGCAAGCCCGGCCTCGGGTGCGACGGCATGCCAGCCCGCCATCTGGTGGCGAAACCAGGTGACCTGGCGCTTGGCATAGGCGCGCGTATCGGCCTTGCCGCGCGCCATGGCCTCTTCGAGCGTAAGCGTACCGTCGAGATGGGCGATCAGCCCGGGCACGCCATGCGCCCGCATCACCGGCAACAGCGGATCGAGCCGCCTTTCCCGCAGCGCCGCGACCTCTTCCAGCGCGCCGGCCGTCATCATCGCGTCGAAGCGCCGGTCGATCCGCTCGCGCACTAGCTCGCGCTCCGGAGCGAGGAATATCTGCAGCAGCCTCGCGCCCGCGAGCGGCCCCGGCTGACGCTCGCCCTGGAAGCTTGAGAGCGAACGACCGGTCGCGGCCAGCACTTCCAGCGCCCGCATCACCCGCAGCCGGTCGCTGGGGCGCAGCTTTGCTGCCATCTCCGGGTCCTGCTCCGAGAGCTCGGCGTGCAGTTCGCCGGTCGTGCGCTCGGCAGCATGGGCCCGGAAGCTGACGCGGACCGCCTCGGGAACCGGCGGAATGGCGGAGAGCCCTTCCGTCAGCGCCTTGAAATAGAGGCCGGTGCCGCCGACCAGCACCGGCAGGTGCCCCTGCCCCGCAAACGCGTTGAGCAGGGCGCCTGCCTCGGCCGCATAGGCCGCGACCGAATGGTTGGTGGCGCCATCGACATGGCCGTAGAGGTGGTGCGGGACATCCCCCATCTCCTCCGGCGTCGGCCGGGCGGTGATCACCGAGAGATCGCGATAGACCTGCATCGAATCGGCATTGATCACGACGCCGCCGAAGCGCTGCGCCAGAGCGGCAGCCAGTGCCGACTTGCCGCTTGCCGTCGGACCTGCGATGAGCACCGCCCTGAACGTCACTTCGGCTCCGGATCCCATGTCGCTCGTCGCCACGCTCGTTTCCGCCCACGGTCAGGCCCTGCTCGACGACGCGCTGCTGGCGCGCCTGCGCGCCGCAACGCCCTGGCCGACGACCCTGGCGCGCCTCGATGGCGAGATCGCCGTCGACCTCTTCGCGGAAGCGGACGATGCGCGCAAGCTCGAAGCGGCACTGCGCGCCGCGCTCGAAGGCGCCGCCGTCGACATTCTCGTCCAGCCGGCCGCGACGCGCCGCAAGCGCCTTTTCCTCGCCGACATGGATTCGACCATGATCGGCCAGGAGTGCATCGACGAACTCGCCGCCTATGTCGGGCTGAAGGAGAAGGTCTCCGCCATCACCGAGCGCGCCATGCGCGGCGAGCTCGAATTCGAGCCGGCGCTGCGCGAGCGCGTCGCGCTGCTCAAGGGCATCCCGCTCGCCGTCGTCGACGAGATCATCGCCGAGCGCATCACGCTGACGCCGGGCGGCAGCGCCCTGGTGCGGACCATGCGCGCCCATGGCGGCTACACGGCATTGGTCTCAGGTGGGTTCACCGTCTTCACCGGGCCGATCGGCCGGATGATCGGCTTCGACGAGGACCGCTCGAACCTCCTGCTCGGCGACGGCACAGCGCTGAAGGGCGAGGTCGCCGAACCGATCCTCGGCAAGCAGGCCAAGCTCGATGCGCTGATCGAGCTGCGCAGCCGCTTCGGACTGCCGAAAGAAGCGACGCTGGCCGTCGGCGACGGCGCCAACGATCTTGCCATGCTCGGCGAGGCCGGGCTCGGCGTCGCCTTCCGCGCCAAGCCCGCCGTCGCCGCCGCGGCTGACGCCCGGCTGGACCATGCCGACCTGACTGCGCTGCTCTACGCTCAGGGCTATACGGGCGATGAGATCGAGCCGCACCGTGGCTGACGCATCTCGACCCGAGATGCGCGCGCGCCTGCCTCGGAACAGCGGAGCGAAAAGCGGATTCCGCTTT
>JAESGI010000246.1_pt1 | contig 28965 bp, 30 predicted proteins | sample 9269671 | NCBI WGS metagenome assembly JAESGI01 (sample SAMN14515641, study PRJNA621666) | algae metagenome | isolation source: Nostoc indistinguendum CM1-VF10 and co-occurring heterotrophs from gravelly... | place: USA: Clark Mountains, San Bernardino, California | collected 1998-06-05 | reverse complement strand
GCGTGAGACTGCAGTCGTGAGCTCGCGAATGACTCAGAATTCGTCATGGCCGGGCTTGTCCCGGCCATCCACGGACACATGCACGGCGGCGCGGGAAGGCGTGGATGGCCGGGACAAGCCCGGCCATGACGATCATGACTGCATCATGCCTTGCCGACGGGGCGCCTGCTGATGCGCATCGTGGGCGGACGGCTGAGGGGCCGCAACATTGCGTCGCCGGCGTCGCGCGACATCCGGCCGACGCAGGACCGGCTGCGCGAAGCGCTCTTCAACATCCTGATGCACGCCTACGACAATCCGATGCTGGACGCGCGGGTGCTCGACCTGTTTGCCGGCACCGGCGCGCTTGGACTGGAGGCGGTGTCGCGCGGCGCGAAGTTCACGCTGTTCGTCGACAATGGCGCGGAAGCGCGCGCGCTGTTGCGCAACAATGTCGAGGCACTGGGGCTGGGCGGCGTCACCAAGGTGTATCGCCGCGACGCCGGCAATCTTGGACCGGCGCATCCGGTCGAGCCGTTCGCGCTGGCGTTCTGCGATCCGCCGTACCGGATGAAGCTGGCTGAGAAGGCGCTCGGCTCGCTGCGCGACGGCCAATGGCTGACGCCGGACGCTTTGGTCGTTGTCGAGGAAGCGCGCGATGCCGGCTTCGTCCCGCCGGAGGGCTACGTCGAACTCGAGCGCCGCGCCTATGACGACACCGAGTTCACGTTCCTGAAATCCGCCGGCTAGAACCAGCGCTCGCCGACCATCACGGTGTCGCCGGGGCTGAGCGGCGTGCCGAGCGGCACCACGGCGCGCAGCATGCCGCGCTCGTCATTGTGGGTCAGCGTCACGCGATCGCGACGGGCACGCGGCGAGAAGCCGCCGGCGATCGCCACCGCGCTCTCGACGCTCATGTTCGGCACATAGGGATACTGGCCGGGTGCGGCGACCTCGCCGAGGATGAAGAACGGCCGATAGGCCTCGACCTCGACGGCGACCGATGGTTCGCGGATGAAACCGTTGCGCAGCCGCGCGGTGATATCGGCGGCAAGGCCGGCCGGCGTGCGGCCGCGCGCGGGAACGTTGCCGATCAGCGGCATGGTGATCGAACCGCCGGCCGAGATCGCATAGGTGTTGGTGAGGCCTTCCTGTCCATAGACCACGATGCGCAGCCGGTCGCCGGCGTCGAGCTGATACTGCGCGTCATAGGTCGGCTGGGGCGCGGCATAGGCGACAGGCGCCTGCGCGTAGGCCGCCGGTGCCTGCGCATAGGCGGCCATCGGCGCGCTTTGCGGCGCGCGCTGCACGGAGCGACGTGCGAAGCCGGCGCGCAGTGCGGCCAACGCGCCGCCTCCGGAGGAACCGGACGGGGACGTACCGGCGGCCGAGGTGAACAGGCCGCGGCGGACCGGCGCAGGCTGCGCGTAGACCACCTGCGGCGGCGGCGCGCCATAGGCCATCGCGTCGAGGTCGCGCGGCGGCTGCTGCGGAGCCTGCGGCTGGCTTTGCGCCATCGCCACCGGGATGCTGCTCAGCACCGCGAGCGCGGTCAGCATTGAAATCTTCGACAATCGTAACGCGCCTGGCACGGGACCCATCCCTCAAAACGAGACAAGCCCGTTGTGCCAAATCATGGTTAATTATTCGTATGTCGGATGTCCGTCAGTCGCGGGCGTAGCCGATCAGCGGCTTGCGGGCCCGGAACAGCAGCATCAGCAGGATGCCGAGCACGCCCAGCACCGCGAAGGTCGGCTGATCCAGGATCAGCTTGATCGGATTCCACAGCGCAGGCACCGTCTGCTCGACCCAGGTCTGGAACGAGCGCTGGCTGGCCTGATGAATGTCGTTCCAGGATTCGCCGAATTTGGTCCAGCGCAGCGCGTTGTCCGCCACCGAACGGGCGCCGTCATAGACCAGGAAGATGAAGCCCCCGGTCAGCAGCAACAGCCCTATCAGACGAAACAAACCGCGGATCATGCGTCACCCCGTTGACCGACCCTGCCGGCGCGTCCGGAATACCGGGCGATGCGGCAAAATTCAACCTCGCCAGCGGCTTATCGTATATTGCGGGGTCATCCGGGCCGAAACCGTTGACGCTGCTGGGCGTGGCCTCTATAAGACGCGCACTGGCGGCTGGGGTGACCCGGCCGCCGCAGCATTTCAGAAACAGACCGAACACACAGACACCCGAACGGCTGCCGCAGCGCGGCTGCCGTCAATCAGCCCGGTCCGCGACTGGCGCGACCGCTGAAGGATTTGAACGAGATGGCCAATACCGCTTCCGCCAAAAAGGCGACCCGCAAGATTGCCCGCCGCACCATCGTCAACAAGTCGCGCCGCACCCAGATGCGCGGCGCGGTCCGGATCGTCGAAGAGGCGATCAAGAGCGGCGACCGCGAGGCCGCGCTGAAGGCGATGGTCCGCGCCGAGCCGGAACTGATGCAGGCCGCGCAGCGCAACATCATTCACAAGAACAACGCCAGCCGTAAGGTCTCGCGGTTGTCGCACCAGATCGCCAAGCTCGCGAAATAAGTCGCGCGAAAATATTCGAGACGACCGAGCCCGGCACCTGCCGGGCTTTTTCTTTGCGCGGTTTCAATTCATCTTCGGTTTGCATCCTCGTATCGCTACGTGTGCCGCCCGGCAGCGCGCTTTTTCCATCGCCGGTAGTTGTACCAGCAAAATCCGGCGGTCCTTGCGCGATGCAAGAAACCGCTGGCGGACAGGGTTAACCGGCGACGGCCGGTTTCACCTGCGGTTTAAAAAACACAGTCGCGCGGCTCGTCTTCGATTCGAATGGGGCAAGGGTTACCCTGTCGGAACGCACAGGAAAAAACGCGCGCGCCTAATCACTTATCGGCATAGCAACGACCAGCGTTTGAAAAACGGGGCGGCGCCCGGCCCATTGGTAAATTATTTATGACTATTTTTTATCCGATGGTCGGGAATGTGACGGACCGGAGGCGCTTGGATTCACCGCGCAGATTCAATCCGTTGCCCTTGGCGAACAAACAGGCCGCTCAATGCTGCAGTGGCGAAGTGATTAGCTTCGCGTAATCATACCCGTTGCGAGAACCAGATCGTCGTGTATTTCTTAGATCGTTCGCGGCGCCCCGCGGCTCTCAAAACCAGAGCGGTTTGAGAACCCGGGGCGGACATCCAGACCGGCCGCGGTGTGAATGTTAGGCGGCGCTTTCCAAATGATGCCGAGTTGCAACCCATAGCGATATGGGAACGGTAGAGCTGTGCCGAATTTTCGTCAGACGGTTCATGTCGAACCCGTCCGGCAAAACCAGGATGGCAAAACCTGCAGCGGCGGAGTGCGGGAAGCGGGGTGGTACTCGAGACCTTCGGATCGGCGCTCAGGCGCGCAGGATCCGGTCGGCCTCGACGCGCTGCGCGAACAATCGATACGGGTTTTGACGACAGCTTGCCGCGCGCAATCGCGGCAGGCGGGGGGAGGCTAAATGCGCACCGAATTCACCACGCCGATCGAGATGCCGTTCGAGCACGTCGAATTCCTGGCTGACGCTGATCTCAACATCCCCGCACGCCCCCGGCCTCCCACGCGATCTCCGGATATGCCGTCGCGCACGCGCTGACCGCAGCAAGACCCTTTCCTTCCAGACGATAGCCACCTGCGGCCTTCGCGCCGAGCGGCTGGTCTATGTCTGAAGCGCATCGGGGTCTCAACGACCGGACCGCGCCGCATCGTCGCGACACGGATGCCAACCGAACCCGCAACGTTCCTCTGTCTGAAAAGTTAACGAGCCATGACGAATATCGAACAGGATCGCTGGTCACGCGTGAAGGGCCGGTTGCGTTCGACAGTCGGAGAAGACGTCTACTCCAGCTGGTTCGCCCGCATGGACCTGGAAAGCGTGCAGCAGGAAAGCGTGCACCTGTCGGTGCCGACGCGCTTTCTCAAGAGCTGGATCCAGACGCACTATTCCGAGCGCGTGCTGACCTGCTGGCAGGCGGAAATGCCGGAGGTGCACCGGATCGATCTCACCGTGCGCAGCACGATGCGGCAGACCGCGCCGGCGAAGGACGCGCCGCCCGCCGCCGCCGAGCCGCGACGCAATGACGGCCGCCCTGCCCCGGAAGTGCGCAACACCGCGATCGCGCCGGTGTCGGCCAGCCACGACGCGCTCGGCGGCTCGCCGCTCGATCCGCGGCTGACCTTCGGCAGCTTCGTGGTCGGCCGCTCCAACACGCTGGCGCATGCCGCCGCGCGCCAGGTCGCCGAAGGCCGCCGCGGCGACAGCGTGATGTTCAACCCGCTCTACATCCACGCCGGCGTCGGCCTCGGCAAGACCCATCTGCTGCAGGCGGTGACCTGGGCCGGCAATTCCGGCACCGAGCGCAAGGTGCTCTATCTCACCGCCGAGAAATTCATGTACGGCTTCGTTGCCGCGCTGAAGACGCAGACCGCACTCGCCTTCAAGGAAGCGCTGCGCGGCATCGACGTGCTGGTGATCGACGATCTGCAGTTCCTGCAGGGCAAGACCACGCAGGCCGAGTTCTGCCATACCCTGAACGCGCTGATCGACGCCGGCCGCCAGGTGGTGATCGCCGCCGACCGTCCGCCGTCGGAACTGGAAAGCCTCGACGAGCGGGTGCGCTCGCGGCTGGCCGGCGGCCTGGTGGTCGAGATGGCGTCGCTCGGCGAGGATCTGCGGCTCGGTATCCTGAAATCGCGCGTCACCGCGGCGCGCGCGCATCATGCCAGCTTCGAGGTGCCGGCGCCGGTGCTGGACTATCTGGCGCGCACCATCACCCACAACGGCCGCGACCTCGAAGGCGCGATCAATCGCCTCTTGGCGCATTCGAAACTCAACGCCCAGCCGGTGACGCTGGAGATGGCCGAGCGCGAGGTGCGCGACCTGATCCGGCCGCAGGAGCCCAAGCGCATCAAGATCGAGGACATCCAGCGCGTGGTGGCGCGGCAGTACAATGTCAGCCGCTCGGATCTGCTGTCGTCGCGCCGCACTGCGAATGTGGTGCGCCCGCGCCAAGTCGCGATGTATCTCGCCAAGACGCTGACGCTGCGTTCGCTGCCGGAGATCGGCCGACGGTTCGGCGGCCGCGATCACACCACGGTGCTGCACGCCGTGCGCAAGATCGAGGGCCTGGTCGCCAAGGACGTCGCGCTGTCCGACGAGGTGGAATCGCTGAAGAAGCAACTCGCGGCGGAGTGAGCCCGGTCACCGCTCCAGCCCCCGTCATTCCACGGCGGAGCGAGAGCGGTCCACCGTCCGTCATTCCAGGGCGCGCGCGCATCGCGCGGGCGAACCCGGAATCCCGAGATCGAACGCATTGAACTCAACCGCACAGAGATTCCGGGTTCATGTCGCGCTTCGCGCTCATGCCCCGGAATGACGAACGCCGAGCGTGACGCCGCAGCGATCCCTCCCGTCATTCCGGGGCGCGCGCGCATCTCGCGCGGGCGAACCCGGAATCTCGAGATCGAGCGCACTGAACTCAACCGCACAGAGATTTCGGGTTCATTTCGCGCTACGCGCTCATGCCCCGGAATGACGAACTGCGGCGACGCCGCGTCAGACGATGCGCGTTGCGTTGTTGCCCCAGTAGCGGTCGCGGAGCAGGCGCTTGTAGAGCTTGCCGGTCGGCAGCCGCGGCAGTTCGTCGGCGAAATCGATCGAGCGCGGCACCTTCTGCCGCGACAGCTTCTCGCCGCAGAACGTCATCAGCTCCTGCGCGAAATCCGGTCCGGGATCGACGCCCGGCACCGGCTGCACCACGGCCTTGACCTCCTCGCCGAGGTCGTCATTGGGCACGCCGAACACCGCGGCGTCCGCCACCTTGGGATGGGTGATCAGCAGGTTCTCGCATTCCTGCGGGTAGATGTTGACCCCGCCGCAGATGATCATGAAGGTCGCGCGGTCGGTGAGGTAGAGAAAGCCATCGGCATCGACATGGCCGATATCGCCGACCGTGCTCATGTTGCCGTCGGGCGAGCGCGCTTCGGCGGTCTTGTCCGGATCGTTGAAATACTCGAACGGCGTTGCGGTCCGGAACCAGACCTGGCCCGGCGTGCCGACCGGACAGGGCTTCATGTCCTCGTCGAGGATGTGCAGTTCGCCGAGCAGCACGCGGCCGACCGTGCCCTTGTGCGCCAGCCATTCGGCGGTGTCGCAGGCGGTGAAGCCGAGGCCTTCGGTGGCGCCGTAATATTCATGGATGATCGGCCCCCACCAGTCGATCATCGCTTCCTTCACCCCGATCGGGCACGGCGCCGCGGCGTGGATCGCGGTTTCCAGCGACGACAGATCGTGCCGCAGCCGCACCTCGTCGGGCAGCTTCAGCATCCGCGAGAACATCGTCGGCACCAGCTGGGTGTGGGTGACCTTGTACTGCTCGACCAGCGCCAGATAGCGCTCCGGGTCGAACGTCTCCATGATGATCGCGGTGCCGCCGGTGCGGATCGTGAGATGCACCGCGGCCTGCGACGCGGAGTGATAGAGCGGCGCCGGCGACAGATAGACCATGCCGTCGCGGTAGCGCCACAGCTTCTGCAGGAAGCTGAACAGCGGCAGCGGCTGCGACGGCGGCTGCTGCGGCAGCGGCCGCAGGATGCCTTTCGGCCGACCGGTGGTGCCGGAGGAGTACAGCATCGCGGTGCCGATGCTTTCGTCCGCGATTGGCGTGTCCGGCAGGCCCGCGGTGGCCTCGTCGAGGCCGACGATGCGCTCGCTTTCGCCGGGCCCGTCGGCGACGATGCACAGCCGCACCTTGGGACATTCGTTCAGCGCCTCGCGGGCGATCGCCAGCTTGGCCACCGAGGTGATGAGAATGCGGCTGTCGCTGTTGTTGACGATATAGGCCAGCTCGCTGGGCGTCAGGTACGAGTTCACGCAGGTGAAGTACAGCCCCGAGCGCTCGCCGGCCACGCAGGCCTCGACGTAGCGGGCGTTGTTCTCCATGAAGATCGCGTAGTGATCGAGCCGCTTCAGGCCGTGCCGGCGCAGCAGATGCGCCAGGCGGTTGCTGCGCGCCTCGAGCTCGGCGTAGCTCACGGTCTCGCCGGTCGCGGCCATGATGAAGGCGGGGTGGTCGGGTCGGGTCTTGGCGTGAACGCCGGGATACATCGGACGGTCTCCCCCTTGCGCGTGCCGGACCGGGCTGCACACGGCATCCGCAGGCACGGCGGTTACTCCCCTCGGCGGCCATTTCGCTGGCCTTGCCGCCAATCTAGTATGCCCGCGTCGATCGGGTGAACTGAAAAATCGCGGCGCCCTCGGGTTCGAACGCAGGCCGCCCCGCCGGCGGCCGGCTTGTCGGGACCGCGGCCGCATGCTGAATGCCGGTGCAGCAAGCGGGAGACGAGGCATGAGCAGAGCGGTGCTTGGCATTATCGGCGGTTCGGGCATCTACGACCTGCCCGGGCTGGAAGACGTGCGCGACGAGGCGATCGAAAGCCCGTGGGGCGAGCCGTCCGCGCCGGTGCGCCACGGAAACATCGCCGGGCTGCCGATCGTGTTCCTGCCGCGCCACGACAAGGGCCACCGGCTGTCGCCGTCCGACATCAACTACCGCGCCAATATCGACGTGCTGAAGCGCGCCGGCGTCACCGACCTGATCTCGCTGTCGGCCTGCGGGTCGTTCAAGGAGGAATTGCCGCCCGGCACCTTCGTGCTGGTCGATCAATTCGTCGACCGCACCCACAAGCGCGAGAGTTCGTTCTTCGGCAAGGGCTGCGTCGCGCATGTCTCGATGGCGCATCCGGTCAGCCCGCGGCTGCGCATTCACCTCGCGGCGGCGGCCGAGGCCGAGGGCATCTCGTTCGCGCGCAGCGGCACCTATCTGTGCATGGAGGGCCCGCAATTCTCCAGCCTGGCCGAAAGCCTGACCTACAAGCAACTCGGCTATTCGGTGATCGGCATGACCAACATGCCGGAAGCCAAGCTCGCCCGCGAGGCGGAGATCTGCTACGCGAGCGTGGCGATGGTGACCGACTTCGACTGCTGGCATCCCGACCACGACGCGGTGACGGTGCAGGACATCATCAAGGTGCTGACCTCGAACGCCGACAGAGCGAGGTCGCTGGTGGCGCGGCTGGCGCAGGAATTTCCGCGCGAGCACGAGCCCTGCCCGATCGGCTCCGACCGCGCGCTCGACACCGCGATCATCACCGCGCCGGAGGCGCGCGATCCGGATTTGCTGAAGAAGCTGGACGCGGTGGCGGGGCGGATCCTGAAGCCGTAATGCGACGACGGGTCGCGGCCTACGCCGGCACGTTGTCCGGAAACACCGCTTCGATCTTGGCTTTCAGGGTCGCAGCGTTGAACGGCTTGACGATGTAGTTGTTGACCCCGGCGCGCTTGGCGGCGATGACGTTCTCGGTCTTGGACTCGGCCGTCACCATGATGAACTTGGTCATCGCCAGGTTGGGATCGGCGCGGACCTCCTTGAGAAGGTCGTAGCCGGTCATCGGCTCCATGTTCCAGTCGGAGATCACCAGCCCGTATTTCTTCATGCGCATCCGCGCCAGCGCGGCCGAGCCGTCGCTGGCGTCGTCGATGTTCACGAAACCGATTTGCTTGAGCAGATTGCGAATGATGCGGATCATGGTGTTGTAGTCATCCACGACCAGCACCTGGATCGACAGATCTACCGCCATCTTCAGCTCCGACAGGCTGGCCATCGCTGGCGCCGCGCGTTCACCCAACGTCCAGAACTAGCACCGGCGCTTAAACACCCCGTTAAAGGGATCTGGAAACGCCGATGCTGTTTGGTTAACAACGCTGCCTGCGGTCGGAGGACCGCGCCGGACTACTGAACCGATACCATCGCCGTGCCGCCCATGCCGATCGCATTGGCGCTGGCGCGGCTGAGGTCGATGCAGCGGCCGCGCACGAACGGGCCGCGGTCGGTGATCCGCACCGAGACGCTGCGGCCGTTCTTGAGGTTGGTGACGCGCACATGCGAGCCGAAGCGCCGGGTCTTGTGGGCTGCCGTCAACGCGTGGGTATTGAAACGTTCGCCGGAAGCGGTGCGTTTTCCATGGTAACCATCACCCACGCCATACTGGCTCGCGGTGCAGGTTTCGGCATGGGCGGTCGATGCCAGCGCGGCACAGGCCAGCGCCGTCAGAAACAGACGGATCATGAGTCCTCGTGATTGTTATGTCAGGCTATGACGGTTTGCAGTCACATGCTGCAGCGTGCAGGCAGACACGCAAGAAAGGCGATCACGCAAAGCGGGCGATCGATCGCCGAGCGAAGTTCGTTGCCTAAGCTGGAGCGACGGTTATGGGTCAAGTTTGGCAGCAAAAAGGCCAGATTTTCGTGCATTTCTGCATGCCGAATGTCGTTTTTTACTTGCCAAGGATCGAATTGTCGGTGTGGTTTGCGCCGCCGCCTGCTAGGTGATGGCGGATGAATTATCAACACGCCTTCCACGCCGGAAACTTCGCCGATGTCGTCAAGCACATCGTGCTGGTACGCATTCTCAGTTACTTGCAGGAGAAGCCGGCGGCGTTCCGGGTGATCGACAGCCACGCCGGCGCCGGCGTCTACGATCTCACCGGCAGCGAGGCCAGCCGCAGCGGCGAATGGCTCACCGGCATCGCGCGCATCATGCAGGCGCGGTTCTCCGACGCCACCGGCGATCTGCTGAAGCCCTATCTCGACATCGTGCGCTCGTTCAATCCGCAGCGCGATCTCACCACCTATCCGGGCTCGCCGCTGATCGCGCGCGCGCTGCTGCGGCCGCAGGACCGCATGGTGGCGTGCGAACTGGAGCCGAAGGCGCGCAAGCGCCTGATCGACGCGCTGCGTCGCGACACCCAGGCCCGCGTGGTCGATCTCGACGGCTGGGTGGCGCTGCCGGCCTTCGTGCCGCCAAACGAGCGGCGCGGGCTGGTGCTGATCGATCCGCCATTCGAGCGCAAGGACGAGTTCGAGCGGATGGCGGAGAGCTTTGCGGCGGCCTTCGCGAAATGGCCGGGCGGCTGCTACGTGCTGTGGTATCCGGTGAAGAGCCGCCGCGCCACCGACGCGCTGGCGCAGCACGTCGCGCGTGTCGCCGGCGAAAGCCGCGTGCCCGGCAAATGCCTGCGGCTGGAATTCAGCATCGCGCCGCACGATCCCGACGGCGGCCTGACCTCGGCGGGGCTGCTGATCGTCAACCCGCCCTTCGTGCTGGCGGCCGAGCTGAAGGCCATCCTGCCCGAGCTGGAAAAGCCGCTCGGCCGCGGCGGCGCCGGCCGCTTCCGGCTCGAGACCGTCAAGACGTAGTCGGCAGGCAACGCGCCGCGAAAAGGTGCATCGGGGTGGTAGTCAATTCCGATGGAACCGTATTATGCTGGGCCATCAGGACTGGCTTGACGTTCCGCTTCCGCGAATGGAGGCGGCGGAGTGACACGGCCTCAAGGCGATTTCCCGGACCGCGCGCGGTCCCGGCCTCACGGCCAACTTCCGGCACCGCCTCGTCGGTCGCGCCCCGGCGCTGACGCGCTCGCGGCGATCGTTGCGGGGGAGTTACCGATGGGAATGAGCGGTACGGTCAAGTTCTTCAATGGGGAACGCGGCTACGGATTCATCAAGCCGGACGATGGCGGGCGCGACGTGTTCGTGCACATCACCGCGGTCGAGCGCGCCGGGCTGAAAGACCTGATCGAGGGCCAGCGCATCACCTTCGAGGTCGAGCCCGACAAGAAGGGCAAGGGCCCGAAGGCGGTCAATCTGGTAATCGGGCCGTAACGCTCCACACCCCACACGCCGTCATTCCGGGGCGTAAGCCGAAGGCGCACGAACCCGGAATCTTGCGCCGCGTGCAAGCGCGAGATTCCGGGTTCATTGCGCCGCTGCGCGGCGCATGCCCCGGAATGACGACACGATCTGCTTGGCACAAGCCGCTTTTTCATTCTTGCAAAGCCGCATTCTGGGAAGGCTGCCGCCCCACACGCAGTCATTCCGGGGCGTAAGCCGAAGGCGCACGAACCCGGAATGACGATGCACGACGCCGAAAAAAATCCCGGCCACTGGGGCCGGGAGTTGGTCGTCGCAGTTTCTTGTCGCGATCGTCGTTTAGTCGCGATTAGAAATGGTAGTTCACGCCCAGCCGCAGCATGCCGAAATCGTAGCCGTGCTGCATGCCGGTGATGGTGAAGCGGTTGCTGGAGAGATCGACGTAGAGATATTCCACCTTGGCGCTCCAGTTCGGCGCGAAGCCGAATTCGGCGCCGACGCCGACCGTCCAGCCGGCGCTGGTGCGGGACTCGCTCAGCCCGAAGGTCTCGCCGCGCAATTCGCCGAACGCCAGACCGCCGGTGCCGTAGAACATCACATTGTTGAAGGCGTAGCCGACCCGGCCGCGCACCGTGCCGAACCACGGATTGGAAAACTTGTAGGGCGCAAAGGTGTCCTGCGCGCCGCTGGCCTGAATGTCGGCCTCGAGGCCGTAGACGAAGGCGCCGTTCTGGGCGTTGAAGCCGCCCTGCACGCCGCCCACCAGGCCCGACGGCTCGGTCCGGCTGCGGCTGACGTCGCCCCAGGCGTAGCCGAGGTTGCCGCCGAGATACGGCCCGGCCCAGCTGAAGGCGTTGAGTGGCTGGTTGACGGTGTACGGCGCGGAGCCGTACGGCAGGTCGGCGGCCTGCCCCGGCGCCGCCACGGCGATCGTGGCCGCCGCGATCAATGCAAATCTCGAAAACACGCTCATTCCGGACGCTCCTTAGGCAGCAACCGCGACCAGAATTGGGCCAAGACGCCCACGCGGCTGCGATCTGCCCGGCCGGCCGGCGAAACCCGATGGTTACCCAGACCTGCCGTTTATCGATCTGATTTATCGAGCTTTTTAAATTAAGCGGAGGTTAATCCGCGGGGCCGCCTGCGACTCGTTGTGAATCGAATCTTAATCCGCGGCCCGCCGCGCTGGCAGCGGCAGGCCGCAGCCCTTAAGTTCACGCCGATGACGACCGACCCCACCGACAGCCCCGCGCTCGACCAGCCCGACGACGCCGACGTGCCGCACGATCCGGGTCTGCGGCCGCCGCAGCCGGGCCTCGCCACCCAGGACCTCGACCCCGAGACCGCGGCCGTCGCCGGGAGCGACGACGAGGAGGAGTCGCGGCTGCCGGAGCCGCTGGACGAGCCCGACGAGGTCGCCGAGGGCCCGCTGGCAGTCGGCCGCGCCGCGATCGCCCATGCGGTGCGCCACGCCCCGACTTCGCCCGGGGTCTACCGGATGCTGAACGCCGCCGGCGACGTGCTCTATGTTGGCAAGGCCAAGGACGTGAAGAAGCGGCTGTCGTCCTATGCGCGGCCGACCGGCCACGTCATGCGGATCGCCCGAATGATCGCCGCGACGGTGAATGTCGAGATCGTCTCCACCGCCACTGAGACCGAGGCGCTGCTGCTCGAGGCCAATCTGATCAAGCAGCTGCGGCCGCGCTTCAACGTGCTGCTGCGCGACGACAAGTCGTTTCCCTACATCCTGCTGACCGGCGACCACTGGGCGCCGCAGATCATCAAGCACCGCGGCGCGCAGACCCGGCCGGGCCGCTATTTCGGACCGTTCGCCTCGGTCGGCGCGGTCAATCGCACCATCACGGCCCTGCAGCGCGCGTTCCTGGTGCGCTCCTGCACCGACTCCTTCTTCGAGAGCCGCACCCGGCCGTGCCTGCTCTATCAGATCCGCCGCTGCTCCGGCCCCTGCACCGGCGAGATCGATTTTCCCGGCTACACCGAACTGGTGCGCGAGGCGCGCGACTTCCTGTCCGGACGCAGCCGCGCGGTGAAGCAGCAGCTCGCCGCCGAGATGGAGAAGGCGTCCGAGGATCTCGCCTTCGAGACCGCGGCGCTGTATCGCGACCGGCTCGCCGCCTTGTCGGCGGTGCAGTCGCAGCAGGGCATCAACCCGCGCACCGTCGAGGAAGCCGACGTGTTCGCGATCCATCAGGAGGGCGGCTTCTCCTGCGTCGAGGTGTTCTTCTTCCGCACCGGCCAGAACTGGGGCAACCGCGCCTATTTTCCGCGCGCGGAGAAGTCGTTCACGCCCGAGGAGGTGCTGGCGTCGTTCCTGGCGCAGTTCTACGACGACAAGCCGCCGCCGAAGCTGATCCTGCTGTCGCACAGGATCGAGGAAAGCGAGCTGCTGGCCGGCGCGCTTGCGGTCAAGGCCGGCGCCAAGGTCGAGGTGCTGACGCCGCAGCGCGGCGAGAAGCGCGAGCTGGTGGCGCATGCGCTGACCAATGCCCGCGAGGCGCTCGGCCGCAAGCTGGCCGACACCGCCACCCAGTCGCGGCTGCTGCAGGGCATGGTGACGACGCTCGGCCTGCCGCATGCGCCGAAGCGGATCGAGGTCTACGACAACAGCCACATCCAGGGCAGCAACGCGGTCGGCGCGATGATCGTCGCCGGGCCCGACGGTTTCGTGAAAAACCAGTACCGCAAGTTCAACATCCGCTCCGAGGGCCTCACCCCGGGCGACGACTACGCCATGATGCGCGAGGTGCTGGAGCGGCGCTTCAAGCGGCTGCTGGCGCCGCCCGCCGAGGCGGACGCGAGCAAGCCCGCCAAGCCGCTCGACGACGACGTGCCGCAATGGCCCGACCTCGTCATCATCGACGGCGGCCGCGGCCAGCTCAACGCGGTGCGCGAGATCTTCGATCGGCTCGATCTGAAACAGGTGACGCTGCTGGCGGTCGCCAAGGGACCGGACCGCGACGCCGGCCGCGAGACGCTGTTCATGCCGGACCGCGAGGCGATCAAGCTGGAGCCGCGCGACCCGGTGCTGTATTTCATCCAGCGGCTGCGCGACGAGGCGCATCGCTTCGTCATCGGATCGCACCGCAAGCTGCGCAAGAAGGACATCCGCGAGGCCGGGCTGCAGGAAATTCCCGGCATCGGCCCGACCCGCAAGCGCGCGCTGCTGCATCATTTCGGAACCCTGAAGGCGATCGAGCGCGCTTCGCTCGGCGACCTCGGCAAGGTTCCCGGCATCAGCGCCGAGAGCGCCAAGCGGATTTTCGATTTTTTCCACCCCCAGCCGGGGTAAGACGTCGCACGCGCCTTTCAGCTTGAGCAATTCCGGACAGCCAGCCGGGTGCGACAGGTTGACCTTGGTGCGCCGTCAGTATTGGTAAGACAGATGAACACCGTTTCGAGCAGAAGGCCGGCGAAGCATTCGCTGTCGCTTCCGAACATCCTGACCTACTCCCGGATCGCCGCGATTCCGGTGGTGATCGGCTGCATCTATGCGCAGTCGATCATGGGCGGGCCGGTCTGGCTGCGCTGGGTCGCGCTGGCGGTGTTCATCGCCGCCGGCGTCACCGATTTCCTCGACGGCTATCTGGCGCGGATGTGGGACCAGGGCTCGGCATTCGGCCGGATGCTCGACCCGATCGCCGACAAGCTGCTGGTGGCGTCCTGCCTGCTGATGCTGGCCGCCGACGGCATCATCCACGGCTGGACCTTGTGGGCGGCCATCGTGATCCTGTGCCGCGAGATCCTGGTGTCGGGGCTGCGCGAATATCTCGCCGCCTTGCGGGTCAGCGTTCCGGTCACCAAGGTGGCGAAATGGAAGACCACGGTGCAACTGGTCGCGATCGGCTTCCTGATCGCGGGCGAGGCCGGCGACTATGTGCTGCCGTTCACCACGCAGATTGGACTGCTGCTGCTGTGGATCTCGGCGATCTTCACGCTCTACACCGGCTACGACTATTTCCGCGCCGGCATTCATCATCTGATCGCGGAGGATGAGGCATGAAGCTGAAATACTTCGCCTGGGTGCGCGAGCGGATCGGCAAGGCCGAGGAAACCATCGAGCCGCCCGCGAATGTGCAGACGGTGGGTGAACTGATCGGCTGGCTGTCGGCGCAGGGCGAGCAATACGCCTACGCGTTCGAGACGCCGAAGGTGATCCGCACCGCGATCGACCACAGCCATGTGAAGCCGGACGCGCCGATCGCCGGCGCCCGCGAGATCGCGTTCTTCCCGCCGATGACCGGCGGTTGATGTTCGCGCCGATGCGCGAAGGGGCGCCGCGATGAGTGTTGCCGCCACCATCCGGATTCAGGCGGAGGATTTCGACGCCGCCGTCGAAATCGCGGCGCTGACGCGCGGCCGCACCGACATCGGCGCAGTCGTCACATTCTCGGGCATCTGCCGCGGCCCGGATGGCGGCGACGCCATCGCGGCGCTGACGCTCGAGCATTACCCCGGCATGGCGGAGGCGGAGATCCAGCGCCATGTCGACGAGGCGCTGGCGCGCTGGCCGCTGACCGGCGTCACCGTGATCCACCGCTTCGGGCGTATGCTGCCCGGCGACAACATCGTGCTGGTGCTGACCGCCTCGACCCACCGCAAGGCGGCGTTCGAGGCGGCCGAGTTCTTGATGGACTATCTGAAGACCAACGCGCCGTTCTGGAAGCGCGAAGAGACGACCGGCGGCACCAACTGGGTCGCGGCACAGGATCATGACGACGAAGCCGTCGCACGCTGGGAGAAGCCGTGATGGCGAAGACATCGAAGACAAAAGCGAAGACGAAGCCGGCCACCAAGGCGAAGTCGGGCAGCAAAGCCAAAGTCAAATCGCGGTCGGCCGCGCCGGCACGCGCCGCGTCTGTTGCGCGCGCACCAAAAGTCGCGCCGGGCGAACTCGTCACCCTGTTCGACTTCGTGCGCTACGCGGTCAGCCGCTTCGCCGAGGCCGATCTCGCGGTGGCGCACGGCACCACCGATCCGGTCGCCGAGGCGGCGTTCCTGGTGTGCGACTCGCTCAATCTGCATCCCGACCAGTTCGAGACCTTTGCGTCGGCGCGCGTCACCAATGCCGAGGCGCAGCAGATTTTCGATCTCATCCACCGCCGGGTGACGACGCGGCAGCCCGCCGCCTATCTGGTCAACAAGGCCTACATGCTCGGCCTGCCGTTCTACGTCGACGAGCGCGTGATCGTGCCTCGCTCCTTCATCGGCGAGATCCTGGGCTCGCATTTCGACGGCGGTGACGGCTCGCTGATCGCCGATCCCGAGGCGGTGGAGAGCGTGCTCGATCTCTGCACCGGCTCCGGCTGCCTTGCGGTGCTGGCCAGCCAGCGCTTTCCGAATGCGATGATCGATGCGGTCGACATCTCACCCGATGCGCTCGAGGTCGCGTCCGAAAACGTCGACATCTACCAGCTCGAGGACCGCGTCTCGCTGTATGACGGCGACCTGTTCGCGCCGCTCGGCGACACCCGCTACGACCTCATCATCTCGAACCCGCCCTATGTCGACGCGCAGGGCATGGCCGACCTGCCCGACGAGTGCCGCGCCGAACCGGCGCTGGCGTTCGACGGCGGCGCCGACGGCCTCGACATCGTCCGCCGCATCCTCGCCGAGGCGAAGCAGCATCTGACCGAGCATGGCGGCCTGCTGTGCGAGATCGGCCGCGGCCGCGACAATGTCGATGACGCCTTCCCCGACCTGCCGCTGATGTGGCTGGATACCGAAGAGTCCGAAGCCGAAGTGTTCTGGATCGCCGCGAAGGATTTGTAGTTCCGAGCGAACACCTCGTCACGCAACGTCATTCCGGGGCGCGCCACCTTGGCGCGAACCCGGAATCCATACCACCTCGCATTCGTTCGACCGCCGCATCGGCAACGCAATTCCACAACGCGCGCGCTGCGGCGTATGGAGTCCGGGCCCGCGCAAAAAGCGCGTCCCGGATTGACCGTCACAGATGCTTGCGGAAAAATTCCAGGCTGCGGCGCCAGGCGAGATCCGAGCTCGGCTTGTCGTAGCTGGCGCGCTCGTCGCAATGGAAGCCGTGCTGGGCGCCGTCATAGACGAACACCTCGACCTCGGGCCGCTTGGCCTTGATGGTCTCGACATCGGCCAGCGGAATGCCGGAATCTTTTTCGCCGAAATGCAGTTGCGTCGGCACGCGGGGCTTGTCGTCGGCGAAGCGCACCACGGCGCCGCCGTAGAAGCCGACCGCGGCGCTCAGGCCGTCGAGCTTGGTCGCCGCCGCATAGGCGACGCTGCCGCCGAGGCAGAAGCCGATGATGCCGACCGGGCCGTGCGGCTTCACCGCGTCGATCGCCGCCTGGGTGTCGCGCAACATCGCGTCCCAGTCCGGGCTGGCGACGAATTTGCGCGCCACCGCGACCTCGTCGGGCGAATAGCCGCTCTGGAAGTTGCGCTCGGTGCGATCGAAGATCGACGGCGCGATGGCGACGTAGCCTTCTGCGGCGAGCCGGTCGCAGATCGAACGGATGTGATGGTTCACGCCGAAGATTTCCTGAATCACCACGATGGCGCCTTTGCCAGGCGCGGCGGGATCGGCCCGGTAGCCGCCGAGTTGAAAGCCGTCCGACGCGGTCAGCGTGATGTCCTGTCCCATGCGGTGTCCTTTTCTTGTTGGGCGCGACGGGCGCCGGATGATGGAATGATGAATTCGACGGCGGCCGGCTACTGCCACATCCAGTTGCGGCCCCAGTCGCCCTTCCAGCCGGTCAGCCGGCCGGCGCGGAACTGCAGGTAGAGCCGGTCGCGTCGGTTGAAGAAGCCGCTGCCGCCGATGTTGCGGATCGCCAGAAAGATCTCGTTGCCCGGGCGGCCGCTGATGTAGGTCAGCGGCGTGCCGAGCGCCTGCGCCGCCTGCCCGGCGCCCATGCCGAAGGCCAGCGGCGCGGTGTTGGACAAGGTCTGCGCGAACGGCGGCGCAAAGGGTTGCGCGCCGGCGCTGCCGAACGGCAGCAGCACAAGGGCGGCGAGCGCCAGCGCGACGCACGGCGCCCACAGCCGGCGTGGCGCGGCTGCAAACACGTCCTGCGTGCGGAGCTTCTGCATCTTCATCGGTCCGGTTGCGACTGCAGATCGCAGTTTAGCCTGCGCCCGCGCGCAAGGGAAACGGCTGCATCCATTCCGTCGTCGGCTTTATGCATGCGTCGTCCGCGGGCTTGACCCGCGGACCCATCGCCCGCGCCAGCGGGCCTCTCTTTGCGAAGAGCATGGGTCACCGGGTCAAGCCCGGTGACGACGTTATTGCCGAGTCGTGCCGGGTCGCAGCAACCGCACTGCGGCAAGTTTAGCGATGGGGTTTAATGTCCGGGAACTTTTTCCGGCTAACAGGAAGGCACGACACTCGTTTTCTGGTTGAGGACACATGCACGGTTCGGTTCAGTCGTCTCCCGCTCGTCGCCGCCTGCTGCTGGCGTCGGATCGCAGCGATCGCAGCAGCGAGCTGGTGCAGATCCTGTCGAATGTCGCCGATGTCGACATGATCCCGAGCGCGGCGCTGCCGGACACGCCGCCGCGGCAAATCTCCGGGATCGTGGTCGACATCAACCTGCGTTCGGCCGAAAGCGTCCAGGCGATCCGCCGCAAGCTGTCGCACGATTCCTACCAGCCGGTGCCGCGGCTGTTCGTGCTGGCCGACGTGATGCATCACAATGCGATGCAGGCCTGGGCGCTGGGCGCCACCGACACCATCGCGCGGCCGTTCTCGCCCTTTGACATCCTGCAGCGGGTCGAAGCGGCATTTCCCGACGCCGACGAAGCCGCCGCGATCGAGGAACGCGGCGCCGCGCTGAACAAGGGCGTCGCCGCGGCCCATGCGGTCATGGTGAAGATCTTCGACAAGCTGCCGGCCGGCATTCCGCTGACCATCAACGACGTGATGCGCGCCGAAGGCAGCATCCTCCGGGCGATCAAGCGCTCCTCGCTGCGCGACTGGCTGGCCGCGGTCGGCCGTCACCACAATGCCAGCTACCGGCACAGCCTGATCGCTACCGGCTTTGCCGTCGCCTTCGCCCAGCATCTCGGCCTGCGCGATGCCGACCAGCGGCGGCTGACGCGGGCGGCGCTGCTGCACGATGTCGGCACCGCCTTCATTCCGGTCGAGATCCTCGACAATCTCGCGCGGCTAACCGACGAGGAAGCCGAAGAATATCGTCGTCATCCGCGGCTCGGCTATCAGGCGCTGGCGGCGCAGGGCAGCTTCCCGCGCGAGATGCTCGACGTCGTGCTGCATCATCACGAACTGCTCGACGGCAGCGGCTATCCGGACGGACTGCGCGGCGACCAGATCAGCGACATCGTCCACGTCACCACGCTGGTCGCGACCTATGCGACCCTGATCGACCCGCAGGCGCTGGGACGCGCGCTGAGCCGCACTGAGGCCTTCGCGGCGATGGAAGCGATGGGCGACCGACTCGACCAGCGCCTGGTGCAGACCTTCCGCCCGGTCGCGCTGGGGAGCTAGCCCAATCGAAGTAACAGAATGCGCAGGCATTGCTGCCTTTCGACATCGGCATCGCGCCCCCTCTCCCCGCCGGGGAGAGGGTTGGGGTGAGGGGGCACCCGCGTCTCGATGGGCTCGAGGGCCCCCCCCCCCCCCGGATAGCGAACACCCGCCCCCCCCCCCCCCGCCGGGGTGGGGGGTGGGGGGCGGGGCCCCACCCGCGTCTCGATGGGCTCGAACCCCCTCACCCGGATTGCTTCGCAATCCGACCTCTCCCCGGTGGGGAGAGGTGCAGGCAGCATTTGCTGCGCTGCTGATTTTACATCGCGCGTCAAATTACCAAGCACTACTCCAGCAACTTGCGCAGTTCCGCCTTGGCGACCTTTTCCAGCGTCGAACGGGGCATGGTGTCGACCAGGCGGATTTCGCGCGGGCGCTTGAAGTCGGCGAGGGTGTTGCGGCAGGCCTCCATCACGCTGTCGGACAGGCCGGGCGGCGCCTTGGCGACGCCGGCCTGCGGGATGATGAACACCACCGGGACCTCATCCAGCATCGGGTGCTTCTTCGCCACCACCGCGGCTTCGGCGACGCCGGCCACCGTCATCACCACCTGCTCGATCTCCGACGCCGCGACGTTCTCGCCGCCGACCTTGAGCATGTCCTTGGCGCGGTCGCCGAACTTGATGAAGCCGTGATCGAGCAATGTCACGCGGTCGCCGGTGAGGAAGAAGCCGTGCGCATCGAAGCTCTCGCGCGTCGCCTTCTCGTTGTGCAGATACTCCTTGAACAGCGAGAGCCCGGGAATGCCGCGGATTGACAGGTTGCCTGTCTCGCCGGGCTGCGTCGCGCGGCCGTCATCGTCGGTGACGCGGATATCGTATTCCGGCGCGGCGCGGCCGATCGACATCGGGATGTTGGGCTGGTCGGCTTCGGCGATGATGCCGTGGGTGATGGTCTCGGTCATGCCCCACCAGCCGATGATCTTGACGCCGAAGGCGCTGAACGCCGGCGGCTCGCTGAAGGCGGTGCCCCACATCCGGAACGTATGCTGCTTCGGCACCTCATGGTCGAGCAGCGCCTTCAGGCAGAAGCCGATGGTCGAGGTCCAGGTCGCACGATGCTCGGCGGCGACGCTCCAGAACCGCCGCGCGGAAAACCGCGGCTGGATGATGCAGCTGGCGCCCACCCACAACGTCGCCAGCATCGAATAGGCCAGCGCATTGGTGTGGAACAGCGGCAGGTAGGCCAGGTGCACGTCGTCGGCGCGCAGGGTCTGGTGTGCGGCGTTGATCTTGCCGCCCCACAGCGCGTTGGCATGGGTCCACAGCACCGCCTTCGGCCGCGACGTGGTGCCCGAGGTGTACTGCACGCTGCACGGCGCCAGCGGATCGGTCGGCCGCCGCGGCCGGTCGGCGCTGTCGGCGAACAACGCCTCGAAACGCTCCGCGCCGGCTACCGCATGAACCGCGGGCTCCGGCGATCCCGGGTCGTGCGAGATCACCGCGATCCAGCGCAGCTTGCGGCAGTTGGCGGCGATCAACTCGGCATAGGCCGGCTGGGTGATGGCGGCCACCGCGCCGCAATGGTCGGCGAAGTAGTCCATCTCGGACGCCGCCGAGCGCGTGTTGGTGGTGACCGCGATGGCGCCGAGTTCGGCGCAGGCGAACCAGGCCAGCATCGACTCGATGCAGTTGTCGAGATGGATCAGCAGATAGTCGCCCGGCCTGATGCCGCGCGCGACCAGTCCGGCGGCGAGTGCGCCGACACGGTCGTGGAAATCGCCATAGCTCCAGCGGCGCGCCGGCGCGTCGAACGGCGCGGCGATCAGGAACGGATGGTCGCGGCGGGTCTCGGCGCGCATCCGCAGCAGCCAGGGCACGTCGAGACCGGCGAATGGACCTACCACGCCCGTCGGTTGTGAGTTCAGCATCGATCCTCCCGTGGTCGGCGGCTTCGCCGCGCGTTGCCCCCGTTGTGCCAGCAGTCGCGCCGCCGATCAAACCGGACTGCGACAGGACCGCGCGGCCACGCGCTGCGGTTGCGCTGCGCCGCGCCCGATGCTCAAATCCGCGACGAGCCGCGCGTACGACGCGGCAGTTGGGAGAAAACGAAATGATGTCACGTCGCAGCGCGATGGCTCTGATCGCGATCGCTGTTCCCTTGATGCTGTCGAGCGGCCCCGCCGCGGCGCAGGGCTATCCAAACCGGCCGGTGAAATGGGTGGTCGGCTATCCGGCCGGCGGCGCCACCGACATTCTGGCGCGGCTGATCGGCCAGCGGCTGTCGGAACGGCTGGGCCAGCAGTTCATCATCGAGAACAAGCCCGGCGCCGGCAACAACATCGCCACCGAATCGGTCGTCAATGCCGAGCCCGACGGCTACACCATCCTGCTGGTCAATCCGGCGAACTACATCAACGCCTCGCTGTACAGCAAGCTGAACTTCAACTTCGTGCGCGACATCGCGCCGGTCGCCGGCTTCGTGCGCACCGCCAATGTGATGACCGTCAACAAGGATGTGCCGGCCAAGACCGTCGCCGAATTCATCGACTACGTGAAGGCCAATCCCGGCAAGGTCAATCTGGCGTCGTCCGGCAACGGCACCTCGGTGCATCTGTCCGGCGAGATGTTCATGGCGATGTCGGGCGCCAAGATGCAGCACGTGCCGTATCGCGGCGCGGCGCCGGCGATCACCGATCTGCTCGGCGGCCAGGTGCAGGTGATCTTCGACAACATGCCCTCGATCATTCAGCACATCCGGGCCGGCAGCCTGCGGGCGCTGGCGGTGACCACCACCGAGCGGTCCGAGCTGCTGCCCGACGTGCCGACGCTGGCCACCACCGTGCCGGGCTACGAGGCCAGCGCGCTGTTCGGCATGGGCGCGCCGAAAAACACCCCGCCCGCGGTGATTGCCAAGCTCAATGCCGAGGTTAACGCGGTGCTGGCGGAGCCGGCGATCAAGGCTCGGCTCGCGGAACTCGGCGGCCCCCCGCTGATCGGCCCGCCGGAGGCTTTCGGCAAGATGGTCGCCGACGAGACCGCGAAGTGGGAGAAGGTCGTCAAGGGCGCCAATCTGCGGGTCGACTGACGCCACACTGATCGTCGCCACTTCGTGATCTGCCAGCCGGAACGTCAATATCCCCGTGCGGTTCAATCCGCAGCGCCGCACGGGCGGTTGTGACAATCCAGAATGGAAACGATCATGCGATACCTGGCTCTGGCCGTTCTTGCCCTCGGCGCCGCGCAGTTCGGCAGCGCGGCCCCGGCGGCGGCACGGGACTATCCCTATTGCCTGCAGTCGCGCGGGCTCGGTTATCCCGGCGACTGTTCCTACACCTCCTACCGGCAGTGCATGGCCAGCGCGTCTGGGCGTAATGCGGGCTGCGCCGTCAATCCTCGTGTAGCATTCGAGAACGATCGCCGAATGCGGCGGAATCGCTGAACGGCCGGATCAGCCGCAGCCTGGCGGCAAAGCGGACGCTGCGCTTGCCGGCCAGCGCGGTGGCCTCGGCTTCGGCGGACGTCGCATCATGGCGGCCCGAAAAGCCGATGCCGACCTCGTAGCCGCCGAACAGCGGCCGCTCGCCGCGGGTCGGGGTGTGCTCCTGGTTGACGAACTCGCCTTTCCAGCGGCCATTCGCCGAGGAATAGGCGCCGAGGTAGTAGAAGAACGCATCGCCGCCAAACAGCCGGCCGTCGTGCAGCAACATCACCCCGGTGTTGCCGCCGCCGATGCCGTCGAGCATCTTGATCTCGACCGCATAGAGTCCGCTGGTAATGCCGCCCTCGCCCACCTGGCCGGGTGGCGGCATGTCGTCGTCGCGCAACGGCGTCATCAGGCAGCGGAACGTCGCGTCGGTCCTCGATCTCACCCACGAAGCGAACTGCCTCGCCCTCCGGCGTACCGCGCATCCGGATCATCACGTCGTCGCGGCCGATCAGCGAGCGGAACACGGTGGAGGGGCTGTGGCGTTCGGTCAGGATCTCGGCGACGACCTCGCCGCCGGCGATGTGAAAGCGTCCGAGATGAGCAAAGGCGGTATTGCCGCCGAGCATCACGCCGTCATGCGCGTACATCACGCTGCGGCCGGAGCCGTCGTTGATCTTGTACTCGACCTTGTAGAGCCCATCCACCGCGACTGTCCTCCCGGTGCAGGGCCATGTTAGCGGGCCTGCATGGCAGGGCAAGTGATCACGGCATGTTCCGACGGTGGCGCTGTTGGTTAACCAACCATGCTACTTGCGCACGCAGATCACCCGCATGACCGCCGCCTTGGCATCGGCCGCACTGGTCGCGGCGGGCGTCACCCCTGCCGTCTTGAGGAACGCCCGCACCGCATCCGCCGGCACCAAAGCCGCCTGCGTGGCGACGCCATTGGCGGGGCCCGCCACCAGCAACGGCTTCAGCAGGGCGATACCGGCGAACTGGCCGTCGGCGTCGACGGCGGCTGCGCCGGAGAAGCCGAGCCCCGGCGCCGGATTGAGCGCCGGATCGCCGCCATTGCCGGGGGGCACCACGGCCGACTTCACGCTGCTGATCGCCGCGCCACCGCCCTGGTTCTGCGGATCGGCGATCCCGGTCAGTTCGACCGCGGGTTTTGCCGCGCCGGTGCCGAGGCCGAGCGGCTTCAATCCGCGCGCGCCATAGATGCGAAGAAGGGCCAGGTCACGCTTCTTGTCCTCGCGAATCCGGTCGGCGTTGCCGTGGCCGGCGATCACGATCGACTGGCAGCCCTCGACCGCCTGCCGGTCGGTGAGCAGCGCGCCGTCCTCGCTGACCACGATCGCGGTGGCATATTCGACCGTCTTTCGCGGCGGCGGCCCGCTGGCCTGCGCGCCGACCGGAAACGGATTGAATGCGCTCGACATCGCGATCACCACCGGCTCCATGGTGCCCTCGGTGGCCTGATCGTAAAGAATGGTGAGGATGCGCACCTCGTTGCCCTTGAACTGGCCGCGCACGTAGAATTTCTTCAGCCCCTGCATGCCGGACAGCACGAAAAAGTCCGGCCGCACCAGATTGTAGTCGATGCGGCGGCCGGCCGGCTCCCTGCGCTCCTGCTCGGCCAGCTTCGCGGTGCTCGGCGTGGCCTCCTTGCGGCGCGCCAGCTGGATCTGGATGGTGCCGGTCGCCGACGCCCACCTCGCGCCGTCGCCGTCCATCGCATGCTGCGGCACCAGTTTGAGCGGCACGCCGAGCCGGGCGCCGGACACCGGATCGCTGACGATCTTCCAGCCGACATTGTCCTGCAGTTTACGCGCGGCCTCGGTGAGCGCCAAGCGCTCCTGCGGATTGAGCACGCCGCTCTGCCGCGCGCCGCGGTCTTTTTGGAACGCCTTGATCGCCGCGACCATGCGCTCGCTGACCTCGCCGGTGATGGCGCCGTTGTAGTGCCCGGTCCAGGCCAGGTCCGACTGGATCGCCTGCCGCTCGGCCTGCGCCATCGCATTCGCGGTGTCGGCCGGGGTCTGCAGCGCCGGTCGCACCGGCGTGGTGGCGACGGGACGCGGCCGCACCGCGGGCACCGCCGGTGGCGTGGCCTGCAAGCCGCGTTGCGAAGCGGAGGGCGGCGCTTGCGGGGTCGCCGGAGCCGGAGCCTGCGCGGCCGCCGGAAGCGCAATGGCCATCGTCAGGGTTGCGGCGAGCATCGTTCTCATGACAAGTCCTGCCGACTTCAAAACCTTGCGGATGGCGCAGCTAAGCACATGTGCTTGGTCGGCGACAACGCGGGAGCGGTTCAGGCATGGGGCGGTGGATATCTTCGCGATCAGCACATCGTGGCCCACACACTCTGTCAGGCCCGGGCATCCACGTCTCTGCGGCGAGGCATAGGCGTGGATGGCCGGGCCTTCGCCGCGCCGAAGGGGCTTCGGCCCCGCAGGCGGGACGAGCCCGGCCATGACAAACTCTGAAACTGTACGAGAATGTTGAAGACAAGATCATGCTGAGTGCCGACGAACTCGAACGCTACGCCCGCCACATCGTGCTGCGCGAGGTCGGCGGGCCGGGACAGGCGGCGCTGAAGGCGGCGTCGGTGCTGGTGATCGGCGCCGGCGGGCTCGGCGCGCCGGTGCTGATGTATCTCGCCGCCGCCGGCATCGGCCGGCTCGGCGTGGTCGACGACGACATCGTCTCGTTGTCCAATCTGCAGCGACAGATCGTGCACGCCACCCCGGACATCGGCCGACCGAAGGTGGAGAGCGCGGCCGAGCGCATCCACGCGCTCAATCCGCATGTCGTCTTCGAACCGCATGCGACGCGGCTCGATGCCGGCAACGCGCTGGCGCTGATCGGCGGCTACGATCTGGTGCTCGACGGCTCGGACAATTTCGCCACGCGCTACCTCGCCTCGGATGCATGCTACCTCGCGAGAAAGACGCTGATCACTGCGGCGCTCGGCCAGTTCGACGGCTCGCTGACCACGATCCGCGCGCATGAGCGCAACGCCGACGGCGCGCTGAACCCGACCTATCGCTGCCTGTTTCCGGAAGCGCCGCCGCCCGGCACGGTGGCGCCCTGCGCCGAGGCCGGGGTGATGGGCGCGCTGGCCGGCGTGCTCGGCTCGATGATGGCGCTGGAGGCGATCCGCGAGATCGTCGGCTTCGGCGAGGGGCTGGTCGGCCGGCTGCTGATGGTCGACGCCCGCGCGATGCGGTTCGAGACACTACGCTACGCCCGCGACCCGCAGAACCCGCTGAACGGCGACGAGGCGAGCATCGTCGATCTCAGCACGTATCGCTAACGCTCATAGCCGCCGGAGCGCGACGGTCTCGACGACGTGATCGGCGCCCTTCTTCATGATGAGGGTGGCGCGGGGGCGGGTCGGGAGGATGTTGTCCTCGAGATTGGCAAGGTTGGTGCGCTCCCAGATCGCGATCGCCGTGGCGGTGGCTTCCTCGTCCGACAGCAGCGCGTAGCGGTGGAAGTACGACCGCGGATCGTGGAACGCGGTGTCGCGCAGCGCCAGGAAACGGCGGATATACCAGTCGCGCAGCACCGGCTCGTCGGCGTCGATATAGACCGAGAAGTCGAAGAAGTCCGACACCACCGGCACCGCCTTGCCGTCGCGCGGCAAGCGTCCGGTCTGCAGCACGTTGACGCCCTCGACGATCAGGATGTCGGGCCGGTCGATGGTGATGTATTCGCCCGGAATGACGTCATAGGTCAGATGCGAATAGACCGGCGCGCGGACCCGGCGGCGGCCGGCCTTGATGTCGCTGAGAAAGGCGAGCAGCGCCGGCAGGTCGTAGCTTTCCGGAAAGCCCTTCTTCTGCATGATGCCTTCGCGCTCGAGCACCGCGTTGGGATGCAGGAAGCCGTCGGTGGTGACGAGGTCGACCTTTGGCCCCGGCGACCAGCGCGCCAGCAGCGCCTGCAGCACGCGCGCGGTGGTCGACTTGCCGACCGCGACCGATCCGGCGACGCCGATGATGTAGGGCATCTTGCGGTCGACGATGTTGAGGAAGCGGCGTTGCGCGACGTAGAGCTGCTGGGTGGCGGCAACGTAGATCGACAACAGCCGCGACAGCGGCAGGTAGATCTCCTCGACCTCCTTGAGATCGAGCCGGTCGTACATCGAGCGCAGTCTTGCGATCTCGTCGGCGTCGAGCGTCATCGGCGTGTCGTCGCGCAGCTTGGCCCATTGCGCGCGGGTGAAGGTGCGGTACGGGTTGTAGAGGTCAGTCCGAGCGTCCATCGCGCACCTTGCCGTTCGTCCCTGGCTGTTGTTCAGCGATCAGTCGCGCTTGCGCGCCGCTTTTTCGTCAAGGCCGGACATCGTGGTGCGCTGGCCGAGCGCGGCCTCGACATCGGCGAGCGGAATGTCGCGCGACTTCAACAGCACCAGCAGATGAAACAGCACGTCGGCGCTTTCGGCGATCAGGTGATCGCGGTCGTTCTCGACCGCCGCGATCACGGTCTCGACCGCTTCCTCGCCGAACTTCTTGGCGCAGTGCTCCGCGCCCCTGTCGAGCAACCGCCTGGTGTAGGACACCTCGCCGCTCGACGCCGCGCGGGCGTCGATGGTGGCGGCGAGATCGTGGATCGTGAAGCGGGCCATGCGGCGCGTCTGCCAGTTGTCGAAAGGGAGCGGAGCCTAGCGCCCCGGCCGGTGATTAGCTAGGGATCGAGCCGCATCGGCAGCCCGGCGCGGACCATGTGGTCCTTGGCCTGGCGGATGGTGTATTCGCCGAAATGGAAGATCGAGGCCGCCAGCACCGCGGTGGCGTGGCCGTCCCTGATACCGGCGACCAGGTGATCGAGGTTGCCGACGCCGCCCGATGCGATCACCGGCACGTTGATGCTGTCGGCGATCAGCCGTGTCAGCTCGATGTCGAACCCCTGCCGCGTGCCGTCGCGGTCCATCGAGGTCAGCAGGATTTCGCCGGCGCCGAGCGAGACCACCTCCTGCGCGAATTCGATGGCGTCGATGCCGGTCGACTTGCGGCCGCCATGGGTGAAGATTTCCCAGCGGTCCTTGACCCGCTTGGCGTCGATCGCCACGACGATGCACTGGTCGCCGAATTTTTCCGCGGCCTCCTTGACGAACTCCCGGTTCGCCACCGCGGCGGAGTTGATCGAGACCTTGTCGGCGCCGGCGCGGAGCAGCGCCTTGATGTCCTCATTGGTCCGCACGCCGCCGCCGACCGTCAGCGGCATGAAGCAGGCCTCGGCGGTGCGCCGCACCACATCCATCATGGTGCCGCGGTTCTCGTGCGTGGCGTTGATGTCGAGGAAGCACAGCTCATCCGCACCGGCCGCGTCATAAGCGACGGCGGCTTCCACCGGATCGCCGGCGTCGCGCAGGTCGACGAAGTTGACGCCCTTGACGACGCGGCCGTCCTTGACGTCGAGGCAGGGAATGACGCGAACCTTGAACATGAGCTTTCCTAGGCCGCGGCGCGCGAATCGCGGATCAGCGCCAGCGCCGTTGCGGGATCGAGCCGGCCGTCATACAGCGCGCGGCCGGCGATTGCGCCGGCGAGCTTTTTCGCGCGCGGCGCCAAGAGCGCGGTGACGTCGTCGATCGAGGCGAGGCCGCCCGAGGCGATCACCGGAATCGAGATCGCCTCTGCCAGCGCGATGGTGGCGTCGAGGTTGAGGCCCTTCAGGAGACCGTCGCGGGCGATGTCGGTGAAGATGATGGCGGCGACGCCGGCGTCCTCGAAGCGCTGCGCGATCTCCAGCACGGTGACCTGCGAGCTCTCCGCCCAGCCTTCCACCGCAACCTTACCGTCGCGGGCGTCGAGCCCGACCGCGACCTGGCCGGGGAATTGTTTCGCGGCGGCCTTCACCAGCGCCGGATCGCGCACCGCCGCGGTGCCGATGATGACCCGGGCGATGCCCTTGCCGAGCCAGCCCTCGATGGTCGCAAGATCGCGGATGCCGCCGCCGAGTTGCACCGGCATGTCGACGAGCTGCAGCATCGACTCGACCGCCTCCGCATTCATCGGCTTGCCGGCGAAGGCGCCGTCGAGATCGACGACATGCAGGTATTCGAAGCCCTGCGATGCGAAGGCCTGCGCCTGCGCGGCCGGGTCGAGATTGAACACGGTGGCGCGCGCCATGTCGCCCTGCTCGAGGCGGACGCACTGGCCGTTCTTCAGATCGATGGCGGGAAACAGGATCACAGTCGTCTCGTCCAAATGCGCGGCGGCGCCGGCGGTGTTGGCTCCCTCCCCCCTTGTGGGGGAGGGCTGGGGAGGGGGGGCGCCACGACGGCAGCGCCGAGTTGCGGGGGGGGGGCCCCCCCCCCGGGGCGGGGCCGCCCCCCCCCCCCCCGCGGCGCCA